>Ga0073908_1000412_pt1 | contig 70996 bp, 50 predicted proteins | sample MucameincwithD2O_FD_65484 | JGI IMG/M metagenome (GOLD analysis project Ga0073908, IMG submission 65484) | Mouse cecum microbial communities from Vienna, Austria - Mucus amended microcosms incubated with D2O | ecosystem: Host-associated > Mammals > Digestive system > Large intestine > Cecum... | reverse complement strand
ATTCAGACCCATTCAAAAGAGATGGATTGTGGAAAGAACATTCTCATGGATGGATTACAATAGAAGGCTCTGCCGAAACTATGAACTAACATTCGATTCGGCAGAGGAAATGGTCAAATTAGCCACTATAAGATTATTATTGAGGAAAATTTAAACAGGCTCTTATTAGATTTTGGTTTATTCTTTTAAATAGGGATATTCGGAAAATGTTATAGAATTAGTCAACTTATTTATTGCTAGTTAGTTGGCTTTTGTGTTTTTAGGTGTGTCTCCCAAAAATATCAAACTTAACATTGTACGTTCTGCCAACTTTCTATTGATTTGAGCCTATCCCAACTCATAGTAAAGGATAAAAAGAAAAAGCGTTAACTGCTTGATTTCATGCAATTAACGCTTGTTTTCTTCGTGGACCAGCCTGGGCTTGAACCAGGGACCTCCAGATTATGAGTCTGTTGCTCTAACCAACTGAGCTACAAGTCCGATGCATCCTTGCTTGGATAGCGAGGGCAAAAGTAGCATTTTCTATTGAAATATGCAAGGCTTTTGGATAAAATTCCTTGTGATCTTTGTCCTTAGAACTTATAAGTCCGTTTTGGATTCTTAGGAAACCAGCCTTTTTTCACTCGTTCTTCCTGCTCGAATATCTCCTTGATAGTCCAGAACGAGGAAAATGCAAAGACGCCCAGAAGGGAGGATATCATGATGTTCTCTGTATAAAGGGAGGCGATGATGCCGCCGATGCCGAGTAAAAGGAAAATCCACCAGCACTTGGTGCCCCAATAATATTCGGCTTTCACAACTATGGGGTGAAACAAGCCGATGATGAGGAATGTGCAGATACCTATGACAAGGCCCGACAGATGATATTCGTTCAAGAAATCCATTGTTGTTCGTTATTTCTCGGGGCAAATAGGAATCTCCTTCTTGATGCTCTGTTCCAGGGAAATCAAGGTCTCGGTAGCGGTTACGCCAGGAATCTCCTGCATCTTGTTGTTCAGCAAATCCATCAGATGCTCGTTGTCGCGGGCATATACCTTGGTCAGCATGGTGTACGGACCAGTGGTGAAGTGGCATTCTACGATTTCGGGAATCTTGCCCAGCTCAGCAACTACCGTCTTATACATGGAGCCCTTTTCCAGCTTGATTCCTACGTAAGTGCAGGTTCTGTATCCAAGGGACTTGGGATTTACATGATAGCCTGAGCCAACAATAACGCCAAGGTCAATCAGGCGCTGTACACGTTGATGGATGGCAGCACGTGACACGCCACATTCAGCAGCTACGTCCTTGAAAGGGATACGGGCATTTTGGGAAATGATTTCCAGAATCTGCCGGTCAAGATTGTCTATTTTTTCCATAATAGTAAATAAGTAAAGTTCTTCTTGTTATCAAATAGTAAGCAAATATAGGACTTTATTTTAATTTATCTATGAAAAGGGATAGAAAAATGAATAAAAGTGAGGATAACGGTTAGGCGCGGATTACGCGAATTTTATGGATTTGGTAAATTAAATCCGTAAAGTTCGCGTAATCCACGCCTAAAAGAAGTGTCAAGAGGGTTTTACCCCTCCCTTTGGATGTTATATTACTTCTCGATACCCAGCAGTTCCACTTCGAATATCAAAGTAGAGAACGGCTTGATTTGGCTACCGGTTTCTCTTGAACCGTATGCCAGGTCGTAGGGGATATAGAGTTCCCACTTAGAGCCGACGGGCATCATGGTGAGGGCCTCTGTCCAGCCTTTGATTACCTGGTTGGCACGGAAAGTAGCAGGTTCGTTGCGCTTGTAAGAGCTATCGAATTCTGTTCCGTCAATCAGCGTACCTTTGTAGTTTACTTTCACCTTGCTGCTGTCGGCAGGAACAGCACCGTTACCTTTGGTGATGATTTTGTATTGCAGACCGCTCGGGGTAGTTACTACACCTTCTTTAGCCTTGTTCTCAGCCAGGAACTTTTCACCGGCAGCTTTGTTGTCAGCATACTTTTCTGCAGTTGCTTTTTCTTTGATGGCATCCATCTGAGTACGCATGTACTCTTGAGCTTTCATCATATCCATAGCACCACCCTTGCCGATGACACCTGCTACGAAACCTGCCAGCAGATTTTCGCGGCTGATGCTCTGTGTGGAGTCGTTGCCGAAGATTTGTTGGTTGAAGCCTTCCACCCATTGCTTGCTGACCATCTGGCCTACTTGCAGACCGGCCATGTAAGCCACATCTTTCTTATCGATTTTGGCTGCGCCTTCGTTGAAACCTTTCAGGAATTCTGACATCTGGGTTGAGTCAATGCCTTGTTGTGCAAGATACTGGTCCAAACCTTCTGTACGTGCCATACCGATGGCGTAAGATAATGAGTCGATGTCCGTCTTCAAATCAGCTTTCGGACTTTGAGCAGTACAAGATGCCATACCGGCAGCTACTGCAAGAGCCATGAGAAATGTTACTTTTTTCATTTTGCTTTTACTTGTTGTTTATTTAGATAAAATTTTCTGTAATTCGACTTCGAATACGAGCGTGCTGTGGGGAGGAATCATCTCGCCGGCACCCTGCGCTCCATATGCCAGGTCGCTGGGGATGTAGAGTTTCCACTTGGCACCTTCGGGCATAAGCTGAAGGGCTTCCACCCAACCGGGTATCACTTGGTTTACACCGAATGTGGCAGGCTGGCCGCGCTTGATGGAGCTGTCGAACAGCGTTCCGTCAATCAGTGTGCCTTCGTAGTGGCATTGTACCTGGTCGGTTGCTTTGGCATAGTGACCGACGTTTCCTTCTGTGATAACTTCGTATTGAAGTCCGCTGGGAAGCGTAACAACTCCCTCGCGTTTTTTGTTCTCTTCCAGGAACTTTTTGCCGGCTTCTATGTTTGCTGCGTTCATCTTCTCCTCCAGTTCGGCGAAGTACTTGTTGACGATGTCACGGGCTTCTGTGTGGCTGATTGCCGTCTGGTTGCCCTCCAAAACGTCTTTGATTGCTTGTGCAAAGTCATCTATTGCAATGCCTTTGGCACCCATGCTTAAAAGATTCTGACCTATTCCAAGGCCGATAGCATAACTGAATTTGTCCATAAGATTCTTTTGTTGACGACCGGATTGGTTTCTTTTCCAGTCTATTGCAAATTTATGAGTGGCAAAAGTACGTCTTTTATTTGAATGATAAGGCTTTTAAGTATTTAATTTTTCTTATTTATATCACAACTTGAACATTCTTCTTATATTTGTCTTACTTTAATAAAGGAAAGGAGCGGAAAATGAAGAACTTGGTCATATTGTCGGGTGCTGGTATGAGCGCCGAGAGCGGCATCAGCACATTCCGTGATGCAGGCGGATTATGGGACAAATATCCGGTGGAGCAGGTGGCGACTCCCGAGGGGTATGCACGTAACCCGGAACTGGTCATTAATTTCTATAACGAACGTCGCAAGCAGTTGCTCGATGTGGTGCCGAATGCCGGGCATCTGGGTGTTGCCGACCTGGAAAGGGTTTTCAATGTAACGGTCGTCACTCAGAACGTAGATAATCTGCACGAGCGGGCGGGGAGCACGCGGGTGATACACCTGCATGGGGAACTGACGAAGGTTTGTTCCAGCCGCGACCCTTATAATCCGCATTTCGTCAAGGAACTGGCGCCGGAGGAATATGAAGTAAAGTTGGGCGACAAGGCGGGCGACGGTACGCAGCTCCGCCCGTTCATCGTGTGGTTCGGCGAGCCGGTGCCGGAGATTGAGACTGCCATCCGGTATGTGGAGCAGGCGGACATCTTCGTCATCATCGGCACCAGCCTGAACGTTTATCCCGCTGCGGGACTGCTGAACTACGTGCCCCGTGCCACCGAAGTGTATCTGATAGACCCCAAGCCGGTGGACACGCACGTCATGCGTCCGATACATGTCATTCAAAAGGGAGCTTCGGAAGGGGTAAAAGAGTTGAAGGCGCTGCTTGCAGCTACCCAGCCTCCTTTGCCTTAGGACTTAATCTCCTACGTCTTAGGACTTAGCCCCTCACGGTATAGGACTTAATATGCAGAACATCCGGATGTTTTAGGTACTCACTCCTATACTGTAGAGAGCTGGGTATAGGGGAGATTCCCGCAAGGTATAGGTCTTGCGGGAACAAAGTATATTTGTCCTCGAAATTTGTGCTATTTCTTTATCACGGCCCGTAATACGAACCAGGCATGATGGGCTACGGTACTCATTAGTCCGTAATGCCGCGCCATGATGCGGAAGCGTTCGCGCAGGGATGCCTGACGGTTCTGGGTGGTCATTCCTTCCTCCAGATAGGCGATGAGGGTGAGATGGGTATTGTGCAAGGTTCGTGCCTTTTTCATCACCCGGATGCACCAATCGAAGTCAGCGGAGAAGCGGTATTGCAGGTCGTAGGGTTCCACAAGGGAAGCTTTGGCAAAGAAGGCCTGATGGCAGACCAGCATGCCCTGCTTGAAGCTTCGCCAGGTAAGCGCTTCCGGGGCGGAGAGGCGGCGCATGCGGATGAAGTGCCCTTCCTTATCCACCAGCGCTGTTTCGCCATACAGCACGTCGGGCAGTTCGCTGCCGGAGATGGAGTGCACCATCTGCTGCAAGGTGTCGTCTTCGTGGAAGCTGTCGCCGGCATTGAGGAAGCAGAGGTAATCGCCGGTGGCAAGGCGGATGCCTTTGTTCATGGCGTCGTACAGTCCCTTGTCCGGTTCGCTCACGATGCGGGTGATGCGGTCTTTGTACCGGTCGATGATGGAGAGCGTGCCGTCTTTGGACGCACCGTCCACAAGGATGTACTCCACGTGGTGGTAGGTTTGGGAGATAACGCTTTGAATCGTGTCCTCCAATACCGCTTCGGCGTTGTAGGTCACGGTGATGATGCTGAATTTCGGGGTAAGGTGGTTATGCATTTCTTCCGGTCACTTTGTTGTAAAGGTCAATGTATTTCTTGGCGACGACGTTCTCCGAATAGTGGGATACGGCTTTCCGGCAGGCTTGTTCCGAGAGGCTGGGGTAGTCGGGCTCGGTCAGCGTCCAGTAGATGCCGTTGGCAAAGTCTTCCGAGGACTTGTATTGTGCCACGTAGCCGTTGTGCAGATGGTCTATCATCTCAGGAATGCCGCCTACGTTGAATCCGACGCAGGGAATGCCGCACGCCATGGCTTCCATGATGGTGTTCGGCAGGTTTTCTTCCAGAGAGGGGGTCACGAAGATGTCTACGGCATTGTAGATGTTCACCAGTTGGTGTTCGTTGCTGACGAAGTTCAGCGGATAGACCTTGAATGGAAGCAGGTTCTCCAGTTGTTGCGACTGGTTGCCGAAGACGACCACGCCCAACTGTTCCCGGAGTTCGGGATGCTTGTCGGCCAGCAGGCGGCACGATTCTATCAGGTAGTCGATACCTTTCCTCTTGTCCGTAATCTTCACCGAGCCGAACAGCACGAGCTTCTTGTCTTGCGGAAGGAGGCAACGGTTGCGGGCTTCCTGTCGGTTGCGGGGTTTGAAGAGGTTGGTGTTGATGGGGTTGGGGATGCACGTCACGGCATGTCCGCTGAAGAGGGCGCTTGTGCGGGCGCGTTCTTCCAGCCAATGGCTGCATGTCACGAAGTTGATTCGTCTTCCTTTATAAAGGTTCATCTTCTTCCGGAAGATACGGTAGGAGAGGTCGCGCTTGCTTCCGCCTTCATGGATGAAGGGGCAGTTGTGGCATTCCTGCCGGTAACGGGTGCACTCGCGGGCATGGTGACAGATGCCGGTGCAGGGCCACATGTCGTGCATAGTCCAGACGACGGGTTTGCCCGAGGCGAGAATCTTCTCGATGTTCCTCAGCGAGAGCATCCCCTGATTTATCCAGTGCAGATGGATGACGTCTGCCTGCTGGAATTCGGGCAGTGAGGTGATGTCTGTTCCCGTGTTGGCAATGTCGACGGCAAAGATGTTCTTTTTGTTGAAGCGGTTGGCGCTCCAGATGACGATGCGCTCCCAGACGAACTTCCACACCATGCGCCAGTTATGGTCCAGTGACACAACGGAGATTTGGTCGGTCTGCTTGTCGCGCACCAGCAGCTTGGCTTTGATGCCGTGGTTCTTGAGCGATTCCATGAGACGGCTGGCGGCGATGGCTGCGCCGCCGATGCGTTCGGATGTATTGATAAGTAGTACTCTCATGACTATTGTTCGTTTCTTCTTTTTTGGATGGCTTTGTAACCGATAGGTTGCTGTTGCGTTATTTTCTTCTGGGATAATTGCGACAGAGCGAGGTAGATGTCGTCAAATTCTCTACGGCTGTCTTCTGAGAGGTCGTTCAGTTCAGAGAGGTTTTCTTCACTAATCTCCTCTAATGCCTTTATCCGGTTCTTAAAATCCTCCAATTCCTGATGGCTGTTCACTGCGGCAAGTCCTTGCTCGGTGAAAACGAAAGTCAGTTTGCGTGTACCGCTCCAACTTGAAGTCACAAATTGTGACTTCAAGTTGTCCCATTTTTCCTTTGTCAGTTGAAACATGAAATCAGAAGGAAACCTTCTTACTTCGTGTATTCGTTTTTGTATGATTTCTTGTTCCATAGCGTTCTTTGCTTCAAGTTATCCCTTCTTGTCGGAAATATGAGACAAAAGTAGTGGTTTTCGGGGAGAAACAGCACCTGTTAGGCTCTGAAATCTTCTTCCTTATGTACGTTTAGCTTTGATTTTGAGATAAGCCCAGCGCACCATTCTACCAAGGAAGTTATATCTCATGCCATGATTTTTTAGCGCTTGGGCATAGAGGGCTTCGATGGCAGGGTTTTCTTTGATGGGAATATTGTTTAGGATGATGCTTTCCGTCCGGTAAGGTCGGTCATACTCGTACCATCCGAATAGCCGGTTGGAGTTGAAGTGGGTACCATTACCTATTCCGATATTCTTTATCAGAGTGTGAGTGGGGCATAGGCAGAGACCTTTCTGCTTGTAGATAGCTATTTCCCAGCAGATGTCCCAAGGGATAGGATGTTTGTCGAGTGAATGCAGGCAGTGGAAGTTACCGCCGTATTCCAGTTTCTCGAAGTCTTTTACAGTCATTCCTTGCAGGGCTTCCTTGCGCGAGGTGAAATGGACGAAGTGCTGCCATCGGTCTTTCCATGTCGCCCATCCCCATCCGCTCATGTGGGGAGTGAAATAGGTGTCGTCCGATTGTTGGATATCCAGGTTAGTGAAACCTGCTATATGCATTACTTGTGGGGTATGGATATATTTGTTTAAGGCATTGTTCATATATTCCAGAAAGACAGGTGAGGTGCAGATGTCATCTTCCAGTACGATAATTGTGTCGTGGTGTTGCAGTACATAGGCGATGCCTTCGATAATGTTGTTTTCTAAATAGTAGTTTTCCGGGCGTTCTACTATATGTACCTCGCCGAATCCGTCGATAGTGTGTAGATACTTTCTCAGCCTGTTCACTTCTTTCCATGATTTCTTGTCTTTTCCGCCATCGCTGAAGATGTAGAGGGGAGTACGGTCGGCAAGTTTGTTCTTCTTCAGATGCTCTATGGTCTGCTTGGTGTTGTGCAGCCTATTGTAGACAAACAGGGCTACGGGGGCTGTGGATAATGTTTTCATGATGTCTGGATTAAGTGTAGGTCGAAGGCAAGGGCTGCTGGATAGTGATTGTTTATTTTTTCTTGCTCTTCCTCCGTGTAGCGGTGCAGGGTAGGGTAGTTGTAGAGCAGGAACTCCTTCAGTCCATTGGGCGCTTTCAGACGTAGTGGACCGAACGGAATCGATTGCAGACAGTTGAGACTCGTCTCCAAAACATGGTCGGTGGTGGTAATCACATTGTTGTAATATAAGGTTTTCCATGAGTTGAAACAACTTTGCATTATCACCATCAAACGGTAGATTGTCTTTTTAGAGAGTGTCATATCAACTATCCGGTTCAGAAGGCAGGCAACAGCTCCACGATTGGTAGGGTTGGATATTTGGCATTTTCCGAAATGCTTCCACAGCCATACTTCTTTTCCCATCAGGCAGCATTTCAGAAAGTTGACGGTTTCATATTGTATCTTCCGCAATAGCTTGTTGTCTGGAATACGGTCGAAGGGGAATATATCGACAAAGATTCCCTGGTGCATGGGTACATCCTTGAACATTTCCTCTATGAATAGGGTGTTGTTCTTTTTGACCTTAGCAAAGTAGTAGGGGGTATGAGGATCTGTCTCTATCCATGAGAGAAAGTATGGCTCTTTCAGTTCTTGGGAAGCTATCCGGAGAAACTTATTATAGTCTTCCCGTTTCATACCTATATCTATGTCGTCATCCCAAGGAAGAATCGCTTTGTCATAGAGTGCCCCTATTGCTGTTCCGCCGATTACAAAATAGGGGATATTGTGTTTGTCGCAGATGCGCACAATCTCTTCCAGTATTTCGTATAACACCTGATGTAGTTGGGTCAGTTCTTCCGGGGTATATTGCTTCATCATGGATACCATTTTTGATTGATGTCTGCAAAAATAATGATAATAGTTGAAAGGAGCACTTTTCAGTTCAATCTTCTTTTGCGAAATCGGACTTGAGTTTTTCTATCAGTGTGGCGGATTCCCCGCTTACCACTTTCCGGCAGAACATCTTTCCAGACTGCCGCAATACCGGCAGGTCCTCGAGTGTCATCACGCGGATGGATGCGCCGTAGTCTATGTAGTGCAAGGGGGTGAGACGGGTAAGTCCGGGGTATTCTCCCTCTAAAAGAAGCCCTTTTGAGGCAAAAGGGGAGTTGAATACGATGGTCTGTATGCACAGTTCGCTGGGCACAAAACAAGTCTTGAAGTAGCGTATCATATCTTTCTCCGTGCACAACTTTTCATATACATATCGTGCGCAGGGCAACGTGATGGCCCAATAGTCGGAACCGAAATAGACATCTGCCTGCTTGCCTTCCAAGGGTGCAAAAGGGGCTTTCCGGATGGGGAGTATCTGTACCAGCTTGCGCGATGCTACGATGAGTTTGTTCTTCCACCATATACTCTTCCAAGGCAGGTCACGGAAAGGGTGGTAATGGGTTATCTTGTGCAACTGCTGTTTCACGGTGCAGTGTGTCAGGTTGAAACCGCCGATGAATTCAGTGTCTTGATGCTCCTCGAAATAGTGGTGGATGGCGTTGTTGCTCCATAATGGGTAGTCCTGCCCGCTCAGGCATACTACGCGGGTATAGGGGATACCGCTGTGCAATACGGCGGCAAGCAATTCTTTCTGGTATTCCACTTGTTCCCATCCTCCCCAGCTTATCCGGTGGCGGGGCACGAAAGTGACCTTGTCTCCCAAGGCTTCTTCAAAAGGGTGTATATCGGCATTGAGGTCGATGTGTACGTAGAAGTCTGCCCGGTCATCCAGTGCGGCAACCAGGCGTGCCAAGTGTGGGGCATCCTTGTAGGCGGATATGATGTAGGCTATGCGGCTCATGCTCTTTTTTTCTTTAAGAGGAATTCAATGCTTTCCCGGAAGATGGTAGATTGTAGTTTCCACAAAACCAGTGCATAAAGCCCAGCTACCATAATGATTTTGGCTGCCATATTTAAGTATAGGTTTTCTATGGGCTGAGTAGCATAGTGAGTTGACACTACGAGTACAATGGATAGGGAGAGATAAGGAGAAATGTCTTTCAGCATATCGCGCAGTCTCAATCCTATCTCCCTTTTGACAAAACGGAACCATACAAACAGCCAGCCGATATTGATAATGACGAAGATACGCAGCATCCATTCCAGACCGTAAGGGTACATGGCACATACGGCTGCCAATTGCAGCAGGCTCAGGCTGATGGTGCTCCACATGTAGATGGAAGAATGCCCCCGGCTGATGAGCAGGTTGGAGAACAGATTGATGACGGGAATAAATGCTCCCCAAATACATAACAGTTGCAAGATATCGGCACTGGGCAGCCACTTCTCCGTGATAGTGATTATAATCAGTTCTTTCGATACCAAGCTCAATCCCAGCATGGCGGGGAAAGAGATAAAGGCGGTGAAGCGCAGCAACTTTCTGAATATGGCGAGTTGCCGCGCCTTGTCATCGGCAACCTGGGTAAAGACGGGTTGTGCAATGCCGTTTATCATGCCCGTAATCGTGGTATGTCCCATGCCGTTCCACTTGTTTGCCTGGGTAAAGTTGCCTACTTCCCGTTCCGAATAGAACTTACCCAGCAGGACGGAGAACAGATTGTTATTGATTATGGTGAAGATATTCGTAATGATTATCTTACTGCTGAACCCTATCATCTCCTTAATGGGTGTGAAGTCGAACCGGAAGCGGGGTCTCCAACGCGAGAAGTAGAAGTTAAGAATCGTCATTACGGTGATGAAAGAGATGCTTTGCAATGCAATCCCCCAATAGGCGAATCCGTTTGCCGCCAATGTGATGCCCACAATGCCGGAGACTATCAGACTTGAAATGGAGATGATGGTAGTGTCCTTGATTCTGAGATTCTTGAACAGATAGGCTCTCGGTGCGATGCTCATGCTGGAAATGACGAATCCCAAGAAGGAGAGACGGGACAGCGGTATCAGCTCGGGCGTATCGTAGAAGTCGGCAATCAGCGGTGCGGCAAAGAAGAGTAATATATATATAGTAGTGCTGCACATCAGGCTGAACCAGAACACGGCGTTGTAATCCTTGTGCAAAGTCTCCTTCCGGTTGGTCAGTGCCGAAATGAACCCACCCTCCTGCAAGGCGGCGGCAATGGCGGAGAAGATGGTAAGCATCCCTACCATACCATAATCCGAAGCATCCAGCAATCGGGCAAGGACTATTCCGAAACCTAGATTCAATAACTGCTGTATACCGTTGCTGAATCCTCCCCAGAAGAGGCCTTTGGCTGTTTTTTCTTTGAGTGATGTATCGGACATAGTTTATTTTCTTGATTGAATGCAGAAGTATAGGGCGTTTTGAACGCAGAGACACAAAAACACAGAGTTTTTCTTTTCCCTTTTTTCTTTCTCTGTGTCTTCGTGTCTCTGTGTTATCATTTACAAGTACAAGCCTATTTCACCTCGCTGCCCGGCTTCACCTCCTTCAGCAGTGAGGTCACCGCCAGCGAACCGTCGTAGTTCTCGGCAGAGAGAATCATTCCCTCACTTACCAGCCCGTTCTTGAATTGGCGTGGAGCGAGGTTGGCGATGAACAGCACCTGCTTGCCTACCAGTTCTTCCGGTTTGTAGTGCTGGGCAATGCCGCTGACGATGGTGCGGTTTTCCAGTCCGTCGGCAATCTTGAACTTCAGCAGCTTCTTCATCTTGGGCACAGCTTCGCATTCAAGCACTGTACCTACGCGGATATCCAGCTTCTCGAACTCTTCGAAAGCGATGGTCGGCTTGATGGGGTTTGCTTTGTAGGTGGCGGCTTCGTTTGCCTTCTTGGTGGCAAGCAGCTTGTCCACTTGTGCCTGGATGACGTCGTCCTCTATCTTTTCGAACAGCAGTTCGGGGGTGCCCAGCTGATGTCCGGCAGGCAGCAGGTCGGTGTGTCCCAGTTCTGCCCAGTCGAAGCTGTCCATGTTCAGCATCTTGCGAAGTTTTTCGCTGCTGAAAGGCAGGAACGGTTCGAAGGCAATGGCAAGGTTGGCAACCAGCTGCAAGGAGATGTGGAGAATGGTGGCTACGCGATCCATATCCGTCTTGGCAAGCTTCCACGGCTCTGTGTCGGCCAGGTATTTGTTTCCGATGCGGGCAAGGTTCATCGCTTCCTTCTGCGCGTCGCGGAACTTGAATACGTCCAGCAACTTCTCTACCTCTGCCTTGACGTCGGCAAACTCTTTTAGCGTCTCGCGGTCGTATTCGTTCAGTTCGCCTGCGGCAGGCACTACGCTGTCGAAGTACTTCTTGGTGAGTTGCAGGGCGCGGTTCACGAAGTTTCCGTATACGGCAACCAGTTCGTTGTTATTGCGTGCCTGGAAGTCCTTCCAGGTGAAGTCGTTGTCTTTTGTTTCCGGTGCGTTGGCTGTCAGCACGTAGCGCAATACATCCTGCTTGCCGGGGAAGTCAGCGAGATACTCGTGCAGCCATACAGCCCAGTTGCGTGAAGTGGAAATCTTGTCGCCTTCCAGGTTCAGGAACTCGTTGCTCGGCACGTTGTCCGGCAGGATGTAGCTACCCTCTGCCTTCAGCATGGCGGGGAACACGATGCAGTGGAACACGATGTTGTCTTTTCCGATGAAGTGCACCAGACGTGTTTCGGGGTCTTTCCACCATTTCTCCCACGTGTCGGGCAGCAGCTCCTTGGTGTTGCTGATGTAGCCGATGGGGGCATCGAACCATACATAGAGCACCTTGCCCTCGGCGCCTTCCACGGGAACGGGGATGCCCCAATCCAGGTCGCGGCTCACGGCACGCGGCTGCAAGCCCATGTCGAGCCAGCTCTTGCACTGGCCGTAAACGTTGGGACGCCACTCTTTGTGGTCTTCCAGAATCCATTGGCGCAACCACTCCTCGTGCTTGTCCAGCGGCAGATACCAGTGCTTCGTCTCGCGCATCACGGGCTGGCTGCCGCTGATGGCGCTTTTCGGATTAATCAGGTCTGTAGGGCTGAGGCTGGTGCCGCACTTCTCGCATTGGTCGCCGTAGGCACCTTCGGCATGGCAGTGGGGGCACTCGCCGGTGATGTAACGGTCGGCAAGGAACGTCTTGGCTTCCTCGTCGTAGTACTGCATACTGGTCTTTTCGATGAATTCTTCCTTGTCATACAGTTTGCGGAAGAACTCGGAAGCAGTGTCGTGATGAGTCTTTGAAGTGGTGCGGCTGTACACGTTGAAGGAGATGCCGAACTCTTCGAAAGACTTCTTGATAAGCGTATGATAGCGGTCCACCACGTCTTGAGGGGTAATGCCTTCCTTCTTGGCGCGGATGGTGATGGGCACTCCGTGTTCGTCGGAGCCTCCGATGAAGATTACATCTTCCTTTTTCAGTCGCAGGTAGCGGACATAAATATCGGCAGGGACATAAACGCCTGCCAGGTGTCCGATATGAACCGGTCCGTTTGCATACGGCAGTGCCGATGTCACGGTGGTACGTTTGAATTTCTTTTCCATTGTGTTAGTATGTATCTCTTTTGTTATGAACGCTTTTGGAAGTGCAAAGATAGCTGTTTTCTGCAAAATATGAGTATTCTTCCAGATTCTTTCCGGATTTAGGCTTCATCTTTGCCATACAAAATGAACAAACTTGGTATTGATAATGTAAAAAAACGAAATGACTATGAAACTGGAAAAGTACTTCTTATTATTGGCGTTAGGCGTGTTTGCCTTTGCCTTGCAAAGCTGTGATGATGACGACAACGACGGAATCTCCGTGCCCGCGGAACTGAGTAATGCGTTGGCCAAGGAGCATCCCAATGCCCAGCGTATAGAATGGGAAACAAAAGGTGCATATTATGTGGCTGATTTCCATGAGGACAATTTCGAAAAGGAGGCCTGGTTCACCAAAGACGGTGTATGGCAGATGACCGAAACCGACCTCCGTTATGCAGACCTTCCCGCTCCGGTGAGAAGCTCTTACGAGAGTAGTACCTATTATAATGTATGGAAGGTGGAAGATGTAGACAAGCTGGAACGTAAGGAAATGGCTGTTGTCTACATCATCGAAGTGGAGAAAGGTAATCAGGAAATGGACCTCTATTATTCGGAGGACGGCATTCTGGTGAAGGAAGTGGCCGATGCGCACAACGGCGGTTCTCCCGAAGATTATCTCCCTTCTGATATTTCCGCTGCCATCAAAGATTTTATAGCAGAGAAATATCCCAATGCCCGCATTGTGGATATTGAAAAAGAAAAGAACGGTATGACGGAAGTCGAAATCGTGCACGGAAGTATCAGCAAGGATGTGATGTTCACCGCTGAGGGTGCATGGGCCTATACTATCTGGGATATCAGTAAGAGACATCTGGAAGATGTAGTGAAGAACGCCGTTACGGCTGCCCATCCCGGTTATGTCATTGATGATGCCGACTTTATTGAGACTCCCGATGGCAGTTACTTTTTGGTAGAGATGGAGCAAGGGGAAAGGGAAATCTACGTAAAGGTGACAGCGGAAGGTGAAATACTGCCATAGTCTTATACTGAATACTTCCCTTTAAATCAGCGTATTGTATTTACCGCTTGTTTACCTTCTAATGTAAAGCCGTTTACCATAGGGTGTAACGGCCGTTACTCCATATTGTAACGGTCGTTACATCATAGTGTAAAGCCTTTTACCTCGTAGTGTAAATGAAGTTACCGTTTGGGGTAACCGGAGTTATCATGTGAGGTGACCGGAGCTGTCATGTGAAGTTGTACTCTTCTACATAAGCGTCGAAGTACTCCGTCCGTTGGAGTCCTAAGTTACGGGCAATTGCAATGACTTGCTGCTGTTCTTCAGGCGAGAGCAGGGTTTCCCCTTTCCGCTTCTGATAATATCTTCGTATGCCCCATAAGCCGATGAGCCGGTAGCGGAACGCGCCGGACTGGCCGACAGAGATGGCTTCTGCCGTGTGGATAAAGCCTTTGGCATAGCGCACTTTCTTGTTCGGGCAATAATATCTGCATTTTCCCGCTGTAGTCTCCATTGCTTTCGGATTCAGTACATATAGGAAGATGGTGTTTGAGGGAGCATGCGTATATGCAATCCGGCGCAGGCAGGTGTCGGCATGGGGGCATGTGTCAGTGGCGCATAAGCCGAAGTTATGGGGGACTTTGGAATAATCGAAGGTTTCTTCTTTCATTATCTTTCTGTTTTAAAGTCCTGCAAAGGTACAATTAGTTTGAAGAAACTTTGCCTGATATTTGTTTTATCTCGAAAACCTCCTTCACCATCGGCCGGCAAGAGGGAAGGAAGTTTCACCGGGAATGCCGATGGACAACGCGTTTCAGAAGGAGATGAAGGATGTGGAGGATTGTTGTGACTCTGAATTTGACAAGTTGTCAATCTGTTCTGTTCATGGTAGGGAGCCGGCAGGAGTCAAAGTTCGATGGTATGGTTGTGCACCACCGATGACTCCTGCCGACTCCCGGTAACTCCTACTGTGAATCAGAGGGAGGCTGTAGCTATTTCTTGAATGCGGCAGGCATCCGGAGCACGTCGTTCACCTTGCGGACGGAAGGAGAGACATCGGCAGTGACACTGCCTCGCAAGTCGCGTGACGATGCAGCCACCACAAACTTGTATTTGCCGCCGTCTGTGACCCATGCATTCTGTTCTTCGTCGAATGAGGCTAAGTCATCCGTATGAACGGTAAGTGTGACGACTTGGCTTTCGCCGGGTTTCAGCAGGCGGGTCTTGCCGAATGCCTTGAGCTCGTGGACAGGCTTGTCCAGCTTGCCGGCAGGTGCTTCCACATAAAGCTGCACTGCTTCTTTGCCGGCTTTCCCGCCCGTGTTCTTTACGGACACCCGGATAGTCACTTTCCCTTGGCTGTTCTCTACCGAAGGTTTTCCATATTCGAAGGTCGTATAGCTCAGACCATAGCCGAACGGGTAACTTACCTGCAGTTTTTGCGTGTCGAACCATCGGTAGCCCACATAAATGCCTTCATCGTAAAGCGTATAATCCACGTTTTTCACTTTGTGCGTCAATCCGGTCTTTACGGACCACCGGCGGTCAATCTTCTGGTCTATCGGGAAGTTCAGCGAACTGCAATGGTCGCTCAGCGTAACCGGAAAAGTCATAGGAAGCTTGCCGGATGGATTGGCATGCCCGGTCAGTATATCGGCTACGGAGTTTCCTCCCTCTTGTCCGGCCTGCCAGGAGAGCAGGATGGCATCGGGCATATCCTTCCAACTGTCGGTTTCGATGACACCGCCCACGTTGAGCACCACTACTACCTTCTTGTTGGCCGCATGGAAGATACGGGTTACATTCTTCACCAATTCACGTTCCGTCTCCGACAAGAAGAAGTCGGAAGAGACCCGGTCGACATACTCACCCGAGATGCGGCCCAGCGTGATGATGGCCATGTCGTTGCTTCCCGCGGCATATTTGATGACGGCAGTGTCCATCGGCATTTCACCGATACGTTTCTGTTCTCCTTGCTCTTGTGGCTTGTTGTGGGCCTGATAGAGAGCTTTGATGTTCTCATCCACGGTGATGTTCTGGTTTTTCAGTCCGTCCAGCAGCGATACTACGTAGGGACGGTTGATATCACCGGAGCCGGTACCTCCCGAGAAGAAGTTGTAGGAAACCACACCGAACAAGGCAATGTTTTTGTCTTGCGAAGACAAGGGCAGTGCCCGGTTGTCGTTCTTCAGCAATACCATGCCTTCGGTTGCCGATTGCCGGGTAACGGAGGCATGGGCCTTCATGTCGGGATTGTTGCTGTATTTGTATCCTTTGAAACGGGGAGTCTTGACTACCAGCTCGAGGATGCGGCGCACGTTGCGGTCCACTACGGCTTCGTCGAGTGTACCGTTTTTCACTCCTTCAATGATGTGGGCGGCTTGTTCCTTGGTGCCCGGTTCCAGCATGTCGTTGCCTGCAATCATTTGGGCAGCTCCGTCGGCTCCTCCCCACCAGTCGGTCATTACGGTGCCTTTATATCCCCATTCTTCACGCAGGATGGTGGTGAGCAGTTCCGGGCTTTCGGAGGTGTATACGTCGTTGATGCGGTTGTACGAGCTCATGATGGTCCAGGGCTGGCTCTCTTTCACTACTATCTCGAAAGCTTTCAGGTAGATTTCACGTAAGGCGCGCGGAGAGACAATCGCGCTGTTGTTCATGCGGTTGGTCTCTTGGTTGTTGACAGCGAAATGCTTTACGGAAGTTCCTATATCATTACTCTGTACGCCGTCTACATAGGCCACGGCCATTTTGCCGGTCAGCAACGGGTCTTCACTGAAGTACTCGAAATTGCGGCCGCACAGCGGATGGCGGTGAATGTTGATGGCCGGAGCCAGCAATACGTCGACACCATATTCCTTGGCTTCGTTGCCGATGACTTGTCCCACATTCCTTACCAAATCCACATCCCATGTAGAGGCCAGTAGCGTTTCAATGGGGAAATGGGTGCAGAAGTAATTCTCTTCTCCTTCCACCGGCAAGATTCCGCATCCGGCAGGACCGTCTGAAAGAACCACACAAGGGATGCCCACGCGAGGAACCGGGTTGATGCGTCCCGCCGCACCGGGAATAACCTTCCAGGACTCTTTGATGTGAGGGGCTGCGTCAGGGTCTTGATGGTACATGCGGGATCCCACTATCAAATCGACTTTCTCTTCCAGAGTCATGGTCTTGATGATTGCGTCGATATTGTTTGCTCTTAGTTTCGGATTCCTGGCATCCACATGGGTGGAAGCAGCGAGGATAGCGGCAGTAGTTGCCAATCCTGTCAGTATTGTCTTTATTTTCATTGCAAGTGCCTGTTTAAGTATGATTTAAATTATTGGTTGTGCATCAGCGGCAGTGGAACCATTCGCCCCATCCCATGACTGTGTAGTCTTTGCTGATTTTCTCCATCTTCTCGAAAGTGAGCCAGAAAGCCTCGCGATGGTCAATCGTGTGCCCCATTTCGTTTTCATGTCCGGTAACTACCAGTTTGGGATTGAAGCCGTTCACTAAGTCGTTCATCCGGTGAGTCCAGCAGTTCACAACCAGTGCGTCCGGTCGGGGAATGTGTTGTTTGATGTTGACAATCCATTCCATGTCCTCTTTGTTGTATTGGTCGCCCACATGGGCAATGGTCTTTTTCTCGGCAGTGGTAACTACGTAGATGTTATTCATCAGGTTGTCTTGGTTGCCGGGGAATATCTTTACGCAGATGTGTCTGTTGTCGCTTAGCTCTATTTTCTTGTCAATCATTTCATGGGAACGTTCATGCAAGATTTCCTTTTTGTCCGGCAATATGTTTGTCGGCGCTACCACCGGCTTGCCGGCCTTCAGGAACATGTCTACAACAACCGGGTCTACATGGTCGCCGTGGTTATGGGTGAGGAACAGAATGTCGCATCGGTCTACAATCTGTTGTACCAAGGCATCGGGTAGCAGAGTTTTTCCTTGGCACCATCCTCTGGCAAGGTCGAAGGCCAAGGTGACCGAGGCAGTGCGGGCTACGATTCCCTCATTGTATATCTTGTACACCTTCATTCCTTTCTTCACCGGACTGGAAAGGTCGGTTATGACTTTATCCATCCGTGAAGCGATGAAGTTGCCAAGGGGTTCTCCATTGTCATATTTGGTCTCATGAAGCATGGCGTCCAAGTTATAGAGAGCCAGTTTCCGGTTCATTGGGGCACCTGTCACCGGAGGATTCTCAGTCAAGGCCTGGTCTATCAGGTCAAACATCTTGAAAGCTTGTCTGTTCAGGTATTTCTCGGAATTCCCCCAAAAGGCGCTTCTTTCTATCCCATCCTTTTTTTGGGCATAGGTGCTTTGGGGTGTCAGTAAGAGGATACATAGTCCTCCTATAAATAAGTGAAGTATAAAATTCTTTTTCATGATGTAAATGGATTGTTGAAGATTGTTTTATGGTGCGACAGGCTCTGTGAGAACGAGGAACCGTCCGATTCCTATGGACATTTCTGTTTGCGACTTGTTGAGGCAGCGGATGTATCGGGTCTGTGGCTCGTGGATGCGGAGGGTATCCAAGCGGTCTTTTCCGGTTTGCCGTAGTGGAAACCATACTTTTCCGTCGATAGACCCTTGGAACTGGCGTCCTTTGGATTTGCTTTTACGCAAATCGTAGACCAGTGCGACTGGTTGCTTGCTCTCTTCGATACGGAAACCGAAGTATTCTCCGGGAGCTATTGTCACCAATGGGAAATGGGGCGTTAATCCTACCATATCATCCTCGCAGAAACAAGACAGTTCGTCGAAAGCTTGCGAACCTGCCAGTACTTCCGCTTTCTCTTTCGGTTTCTCGTCGGTGAGCAGGGTGTTTTCCACATGTTGCACGATGTTGCGGATGAAAGGTAACAATACTTGGGAGCCGCTTCGGATGCCATCCTGCTCTCCACGGCGGTAAGGGCGGCTGAAAACAGCTGTCGTTTCCAGAGTTTCCCGGGTTTTACGGTAGGCTTCGCGGCAGTTTTCCGTATCTTTCTTTTGGGCAAGCTCCAGCATTTTCATGGCTTCCACACCGGCTTCTCCCACATTGGCCGTTTGCGTCAGCCAAGGGCCGATTTCTTTTATCAGCTGCTCGTTTGCAGAACTGCTTCTGATAGTTTCAGGAGCTTTTCTTATCTGAGCAAACATGTTTATGATTTCGGCGGCTTCTTTCTCCAGATATGTTCCGGCAGCTAAGGATTGCCAGAACCGGGTGAGTAACTTGTCGGAATTGAAAGACTCTTTTCTGAAGAACATCCACGTGTTGGGACCGATGTCTGCGTTATGTTCGCAGAAGAGCCGGAATGCATCGGGAGCTTCTGGAACAAGCGCCTCACATGCTTTGTACCAGGCTTCCTCCGGATTGAATCCATTCATGTTCCAGGTGAACTGGGATATGCTCCAAAGCGCTACTTTGCTTGCTTCTGCAAATTCCATCGGATTGGAGACGAAGGCGTGCATGTCTGTGGCCGTATTCTTCTCCAGACCATGCACCGGCCCCATCAGCAGATGAGCCAGGCAGTAGTCATTTACCGGGAAATTCCACCAGACGTAGCAGGGACGTCCGATTCGTCTGTTGACCCACTGGAGTCCTTCGCATGTGATGTCGCTCACGACCTTGTCACCGGTCCACATGATATGGATGAAAGGGTCGAGTAGTTTACCCAGAATATCCAGGTAATCGGTTTTTGCCCAGTCCTTGTTGTATTCGGTCGGACATAGGATGAGCTGTTGGATGTCTCCTTTCTTGTCTACGAACTCCTTCTTGAGGTGGTTCATGAAGGCGGCTTGCTTGTATGCATCCGTTCCCTCTCCTTCGATGTCATCGAAGAAGACGGCAAATGCCCTTACTCCAAGGCCGTACATGCTCTCCAGCTTTTGTATGGCGGCCTGCCGGTCTGCGTCGTTCCAGCGGATATCCATTCCGGGATGTAGTGCCCAGACAAAGTCCACTTTATTTTTCCGGGCTTCTATTACCAGCCTGCGGATGTTGTCCGCTTGTTCTTCCGGATAGGGTATACGCCATGAGGGGGAGCGATGGTAGGGGTCGTCTTTGGGGCCGAATATGTAGGTATTCATTTTCATGCGGCCATAGAATCTCAGTTGTTCTACCCTGTTCTCAAAAGACCAGGGAGTACCGTAAAAGCCCTCCACCACTCCTCTGAAGGCTATGTCGGGATAGTCCCGTATCAGGCAGACCGGAAGTTTCTTTCCTTCCAGGATTAGTTGCCGAAAGGTTTGGACAGCATAGAAAAGGGAACGGTCGTCATAGATTCCGATATGGATGCCGTTACTGTTGACTGTCAGGGTATAAGCTCCCGAACGTTGCATTTCATCGGTTGCTTTATCCAGTTTTCCGATAGTGATTGCTTGTTGGGCTTGTTCTGCTATGGGTACGGATTGCTTCAACAAGTTCATTGCATCCGTGTCAGGTGTTTCCGTGCTCTCTATCCGGTATCCTTCTTCCGGTATCTTTATCCACTTGTCAGATACGTCCATTTCCTGGGGAGTCGGGTAGACATTCACCTCTTTGGGGGGATTTCCTTGGTCACATCCTCCGAGAATCAGCGCCATGGGGAAAACACACGATATACATAATCTTATGGTTCTATTCATATTCTGTTGATTAAAGGCGGTGGGAAAAGCATCTATATTACTGGCAGGAATCGTCTGCTTTCATATCGTTTCTTATAGAAGAAAGCAGGAACAGGCTTGGCTTTTTCATACAAGCCTGTTCTCCTGAAGATATATGTTTACGCCAAGGTTACCAATCCTCGTTCTGGGTCAGGTTAGGATTGCGTTCCATCTCTACAAACGGTATGGGCCAGATTTCGTGTCGTGGCTGGTATACGCGTTCGTACATCAAGTCACCAAGGATGTCGGTAGCATTCTTAACCGTAGATTCGAGCAGCCCCCAACGGCGGAGATCCCAGTAGCGTTGGCCTTCACCTGCCAGTTCGCGGGCTCGTTCGTCGCGGATGCGTTGGGTTGTTTCGTCTTTACTGCCAACGGCCATCCAAGCCGGACCGGAGTTCAGTTCCGGCATGCGGACACGGGCACGAATCTTGTTGACTTCGGCAATCGCCTTATCAGTTTCACCCAGTTCGTTGTAGGCTTCGGCAAGCATCAGGATGACGTCGCCCAAGCGAATCAACGGGAATTCGTAGGGAGTACGGTTGTATTCTCCCCAATAACCGTCCATGTTGCCTTCGGGAATCCATTTGCGCCAGAAGTATGAATTCCAGCCTTCCGAGTTGCGGATAAAGGACTGCGCTTCCATAGGTGCGCCGCCTTTGGTAGGATCTACGATAACGAATTGTTTATCTCTCGGATTAGAACCGGCATCGGTACCTAGGTAATGAGAGAATGGAGTAATCACGTTCCAGCACAAGCGCGGGTCGCGGTCATTATAGGCGGCGGTTACTTTTTCTACGTCGCAGTCCAGCGTACTGATGATTTCCGTACTGGCATCGTTGATGGCAACCGCCAGACATTTGCGGCGGAACTGTGAAGTTCCGTTGTTGAATCCGGGGAACACCTCGTCCCAGTCGAACTTCTGTCCGTTGGGTTTCTCATACAAATCGACCAATTTGGTAGAAGGCACGATGCAGTTGCTGGCAATGAGTCGCATAGTGGCTTTGTTGCCAAAATAGCCAACGATATTCAAGGCATAGCCTGCGACATTACCGTCAATGGATTGGATGGCGAAAATCATCTCTTTGCTTCGTGCGCCGTTATAGAGCCGGAATAGGTTTTCGTAGTTGGGGTGCAACTCGTAGCCGTAATCGTTGGTCTTGTTGTACACGATTTCTTCAAAATCGGAAACGGCTTTTGTCCATTCTTTGTTGAAGAGGTAGACTTTGCCACGAAGTGCATACGCCGCTCCCTTGGTGGCACGGCCGTAATCTCCGGTTTCCCAGCTGATCGGCAGCTTGGCGATGGCGTCGGTCAGGTCGTCGATGATATGTTTGCGGATGTCTTCGGCGGAACTCCGCGGACTGGTCACCGTGGCGAATTCTTCTTCGATAATGCAGGTTTCGTCATAATAGGGCACTCCTCCCCAACAGTTGAGCATGCGGAAGTAGGCCATGGCGCGAAGGAACTTGGCTTCACCGATTATCGGGTCGATCTTGGTTTGGTCGATATCCATGGTCGAAACATTACGGATTACGGTGTTTGAACGATGGACCAGTTCGTAAAGATACTGCCAATGATTTTGTACGGCTCCACTGGTAGAAGCGAAAGAGGTACCTCGCGAAATGTCGGCAAAGGGATTGGTTCCGTCGGCCAAGTCGGTACACATGTCGAAGGCAAACTCCAACCCGAAACACCATGGTTGCATCATAGCCTGGTATAGGCCGACGGCCGCCTGCTTGGCGTGAAGTTCTGTTTTCCAGAAAGTTGTGTTTGACAATTGGTCGGGACGTGTATAGTCCAGACTTTCACAACTGCTTAACAAGAGGGCAAAGCCTAAAAAAGCGGATAGTATATGTTTAACTTTCATCGTATTTTGCTTTAGAATGAAACATTGAGACCTATGGAATATTGACGGACAGCAGGATAACCTACGGTTGCTGCGACTTCAGGATCCAATCCCGGGAAGCTGGTAATGGTAAACAGATTGTCGATGCTGGTGTAGATTTTCAGGTTTTTTACAAAGAATTTTTGTGAGATCTTCTCAGGAACTGTGTAACCCAACTGAATGTTTTTGCAACGGAGGTAGGCCGCATTGTGAATGAAAGCGTCGCTGGCCATATCGTTCTTGTTGTTTGCACTGTTACGCAATATCGGATATTTGGATTTATAAGGATTTTCCTTTGTCCAGGCGTTGTCCGTTATATCTTTGATGAGTGAGTTACCCATGACAGTGGTAAACCGGAAGGCTTGGTTGTTATAATAGACGTCGTAGTCGCCCACGCCTTGAAGAAGCATGCTGAAGTCGAAATTGTTCCATTTCAGGCTGAAGTTGGCACCGTATGTCAGTCTCGGACTGTCACCGTGGCCTATCTCTACGCGGTCGTCAGCATCCAGGTTACCGTCGTTGTTGGTGTCGGCAAACAAGAAGTCACCCAGTTCGGGACGTTGATAGGTAGCGAAATATTTCGGATTCTTCTTTACCAGGTTCTCTACATAATCCAAGTCTGCCTGGTCGCGAACAATGCGGTCTACTTTCAGCACGTAGTATTGGTTGATGGGTTTCCCTTCCTGAATCTTGTGGACTCCGCTGATGGAAGCGACATCGCCTTGGAATTTCGTCACTTTGTTGCTGACGAAGCCCATATTGAAACCTACGGAGTAGGTCACTTTGCTGATTTTGTCGCTCCAGTTGATGTCAAAGTCAAAACCACGGTTGTTTACTTCACCGGCATTCTGGTTGGGAACGGAAGAGGTGCCATGCTCCAAAGGTACGGGAAGTGAAATCAAGATGCCCTTGGTGTCTCTGTTGAACCATTCGAATGAACCGGTCAGCCGGTTGTTCAAGAAACCATAGTCGATGCCGACATTCGTTACATATGTACTTTCCCAAGTCAGTTGGGAATTGGAGAGGGTTGTCTGCGAAAACCCTCCGGTGATGGTGTTGCCCAGTACATAGTTGGTGGTGGCATACAGAGCTTGGTACATATAGTTGTTGGATGCTGCGTTATTACCCAATGAACCGTAGGATGCGCGAAGCTTCAGGGAGTTGAGCCAGTTCTGATAAGGCTCCATGAACTTCTCTTGGGAGATGCGCCAACCGGCCGATACCGAGGGGAAATATCCCCACCGTTTGTTGGGTGCAAAGCGTGAAGAGCCGTCGGCGCGCAGGTTGGCTTCCAACATATACTTGTCGTCCCACACTAGGTTGATGCGGCCGAAATAGGAACGCATGGCCCATTCGTTATAGTTGCCGGTGATGCGTCCCAGTGTGGAAGCTGCATCCAGGGCAGTCAATGATTCGTCGACGAGATCGTATTTCAGGTAATAATCATTGTCGTATTTGTTGTACTCCTGGCTGGCACCGGCCATTACCGAAGCATCGAGCTTGTCAACCTTGAATTCATAGCGGGCCGTCACGTCCGACGAACGGAAATCGTTACGGTAATTATATCTTCTGATATACGTCCGGACATCTCCTGCACGGAGCAGAATGGGACCGTCTTTTGTAAAGCGGAACAAGTCACGGTCGGTCAGATGGTGTTCCATACGGCGGTCCCAAGCATTGTAAGTATAAGAGGCGTCAATCGTCAATCCTTTGACAGGGGTGATACGTCCGTACATCTTTGCTACGGTGCGGCGGGTGATGGTAGGGAATTCTTCTTTATAGAACCACATCCGACGATATGGATTTGCATTGCTGATATTTTCCTCTTCCGGGTTCTGAATGCCTCCATATAGGCCGGTTTCGGGGTCATACAACGTCATGCCCGGTACGGTATTGAATGCTCCGTAACCCCAGATTACGTCTCCGCCGGATGCAGCTGTGCTTGCCGAAGGATTGTTATAGTCCACATATCCGTATGCATTGGTACCTACGGTCAGCCAAGGCTTGATGTTGACATCTACATTGGCGCGCATCTGGTAGCGCTTGTAATTTGTATGATATATCATACCTGGATTGTTGACGTATCCGAAAGAGAGATTGTAACGGGCTGTTTTTGAACCGCCATTCGCCGTAATGTTGTGGGTTTGGACAACAGAAACTTTACGGTATATATGGTCTTGCCAGTCGGTATTGGGATATATGGTAGGGTTCTTGCCTGCGTCGTTGCGCCATTCGTCTATCTTGCCTTGCGAGAAGCGGGCAGCTTGTCCGTTGGCTATCAGACCGGCATTCTGAATTTCCATGAAATCGGCATAGTTTGTCACGAGGTTCAGGCGTTTGGCCACTTTTTCAAACGACACATTGCCGCTATATGTAATTCTTGAAGAGCCTTCCGTACCTTTTTTGGTAGTGATTAAGATGACCCCATTGGCGGCACGCGAACCGTATATGGACGATGATGCGGCATCTTTCAGAATGGAGATGGACTCGATGTCTTGTGGATTGATGTCGCTGATGCTGCCTCCGGTCATACCGTCGATGACAACAAGCGGATCGGAATTGTTCAACGTACCTTGACCGCGGATTCGGATAGTGGGACTTTCCCAGCCGGGTGTGCTTCCTCCCGTGTTGGTGACGGACAAACCGGCGGCCAGACCGGCCAATGCATTGGTTGCGTTGTTCATGGGACGATTCTCCAAAGCATCAGACTTTACAGAAGAGACTGCTCCTGTCATGTTGACTTTCTTTTGGGTTCCATAACCCACGACGACTACCTCGTCCAGCAACTCGTTGTCTTCATTTAAGACGATTGACATATTTTCCTGAGCCTCCACTTCCTGACTCTTGTAGCCAATATAGGCAAACTGTATGATAGAGCCTTTGGCTATGTTGGGCAGCTCAAAGTTACCCTCGATGTCGGTAATGGTTCCTCTTGTTGTGCCTTTGACGATGACGTTTACACCTGCAAGCGGCGTGCCCGTATGATCTTTCACATTACCCCGGACAGTGAGGGTGGTTTGTGCGGTGGCAGGTGCCGACGGTTGGTGCTCATTTTTCGTTTTTATGATGATCTGTCTTCCTTTTATTGTGTAGGAGAGTCCGTTTGCGGAGAAAACTTCTTTTATGATTTCGTCCACAGGTTTGGCCGAGAAGTTTACGCTGACTTTCTTTTCAAGGTTGACGGCCTCTTCATATATAAAGATATAGCTGCTGTGCTTTTCAATATATGAAAATACTTCCTTCAGAGTCTTGTCTTGTAATAGAATCGTCAGCATCTCTTTGTCTGCATGGGAGGAGGCTAGAGCAGTTGTGTTCAGGGTGGAAAACTGTACTGAAAAAAGCAATAAACATGCTAATTTTATGTAATAATTCCTATTCCGATTAGTTGCAATATTTTTTTTCATACTTTTTGTAGTCAAATTCTTAGAACTATATTAAGGATTATCTTTTGAAGGGTCCGGATTGAAGCGCCAACTGTCATCCGACCCTTTTTGGCTTATTGTTTTCATATTTTCATAGGCAATCTGTTTTTATTCGTTAATACTTGGGAATCTATCTCTTTTAATAAAATCGGTACTTGTTGTCTCCGGTCTTCTCCATCTGCAGGGAGGCGGAAACCTTTATGATGTCAAGCACACTTTCAATGGAATCGCAAAGGTTGAGTTTTCCTGATAGTCTTCGGGAAGCTGCATCTTTATCGTATTGGATGGAGACATCATAATATCGCGCTACCTTGTCCAATACTTCCGCTACCTTTTCCTTCTCCAGCAGCATGATATTATCTTTCCAGCAGGTGTATTTTAAGGTGTTCACTTGCTCCTTTTTCCGCAGGATTCCGTTTTCCAGACAAGCCATTTGCGAGGGCTCCAGCAGCATTTTTGTCTTTTTGTCCGGGTTGATCTCTACCTGTCCTTCTACCAATACCACCGAGATATTGTCTTGTTCATAAGCATTTATGTTGAAAGATGTGCCTAACACCCTGACATCTATGCCTTTGGTCTTTACGATGAAAGGCTTTTTGGCGTTGTGTGCCACTTCCAGGTAGGCTTCTCCTTCTATAGCTATCATCCGCTTGTCGGTAGCGAAAACCGTTGGGTATATGATACGGCTGGCAGAGTTCACATAAATCTTCGTACCGTCTGACAAGACGAGATGGGTGCGTTTTCCTTTCGGTACGATAACCTGATTGAATTTCTGCTCTTCGGTTTCTGCGGATTCGGGCGCTTGGGGCGATTCATTGTTTACGGTGACACAGCCGGATTCATCGTAATTGATGTTGGAGTTGTTCTCCAATTCTATTTGCCGGTTGTCGGAAAACACCAGCTGTACTTGATTGCCGACCGGAACCGGGGACACTAGTTCGGTAAAGAACTGGGATTCCTTGTAATCGGTGTTTTTGTTTATGGAAGTGATACAAATGATGGCTATGGAGGCTGCGACCGAACATCCTGCAAGCAAATATCGGAAAATGGCTTTTACTTTTCTCTTTTTTGGGGAGAAAGAGAGGGGAAGGGTTTGCCGGATGTTGTCCCATGAATCTTTTATTTCCTTGTCTGAGATTTGTTCATGCTTCTTTATGAGTGAAATAAAATCCTTCATTTCACTTTCAAATTGTGTTTTGCGTATGTTGTTCTTGACCATTTGTATATTGCTTTTGTAGATATTACAGTTTACAATGGTTTTCGGTACTCATGTTTTTCTGTTTTTTTCAATAAAAGATGTTTTTGTTGGTACAACCTCCGGAAAAGACTGTCTGTGGTTGTTGATTTGTGGTAAATAGGAGAAGCGTAGGCGGATGTTTTTATTTCCGGACATCCTCCGTAGGGAGGAGCATTTCTCTTAATTTGCTAATTGACCTGAAGAGTAGATTTTTACTGGATTGGTAGTTGATGTTCAATAACTCGGCTATTTCCTCATGGCTTAGCTCTCTTATATAATATAGGTATAGAATTTCCTGTTGTTTGGAAGACAGTGTTTTCAAGGCATGGCAGATGAATCTGTTTCTTGGTGAGGAATCTTCTTCGTCTATGATTTGTTCTGCTTTGATGCTAAGTACACTGTCGGTATAATCGGTCTGGATGTCGTGGCGTGCCTGTTCCGACCTTAATTTGTTGTACAAGGTGTGGCGGAAAGCTTTCAATAAATAAGCATGTATGGAAATAGGTTGTGATAGGTTGGCATAGTTGGAAATCAGTTTCAAAAAAAAATCTTGCAGGCAGTTTTTTACGATGTCCGCATCTTGGGTATATAATTTTCCATAATTATATAATATAGGGTAGTACTTTCGATACAAGGCTTCAAAAGCATTACGATCTCCTTTCAGACAGAGTTCCCATATTATCCTATCTCCTTGGTGATACATTTTGATTTAAGGTGGATAATCGTTTCTAAATAATTGAAAGATATGTTCTGCACATCTCTTTCAATTATTAACTATTAATGAACTATTATAAAACGTTACAAATGTAATCAATATTAATTGATAATATCAAAAATAGAGCCTTTTATTTTACAGAGGTTTTGGGTTCTGCATGGTATCAAGAATCTGCAACGGCAATATGCCCCATACGGCACGCGAGTGGAGATTCTTAAGGACGAAAAGGAGTTTATAGTGAAACTTCCCTTTGTGGGCGGAGATGTGAACCGCTTCAACACAATATATTTTTCTTCCCGAAGAAGAATCTGGAAACGTGTAGTTTGTCCATAGTCCACGCCATAGCTATGCAGCCGTTAAGGGTAAAGAAGGTAGCAGTGACAAGGAACAGCATCCCCGTAGGGTCGAAGGCAAACACGGGTAAAAATGTCTTGGAAAGAATCGTGAAGATAGGTGAGAAAAGGAGTATGACCAGCGTATTACGCCCTATAAAAAAGGTGAGCCACCGGACTTGTGCAGACAGATAATTGTAGATTGCCAACAACAGGCTGATGGAAAGCCAGGTGATGGCGACTCCTGCCAGAGTACCTCTATCCAAATTGGCGGGAAAACAGCATAGTATGACGAATGGGACAATGGCAAGAGGTGTGCCGCGAAATACCTGTGTAAAACGAAGCCTGCTTTGGCTCACTATTATGCCGATAAGGAAATAGAGGGCATTGGAGAAGTTCATCAATCCTCCGCAATAGGAAAGGGCAAACAGGCAGACGCCAGCCACAACCAGTCGGGAGACAACCGTACATAGCGGAACGTGATGTAATAGATGAGGCTGCACAGAATCAGCGTATGCAGATACCAGTAAGGACCCATCGGATGAAGGAATACCTTGTCAATCAGTACGGCGGGAGTGATTTCAGCCACGCTTTCGCGTACGGGTAGGAAATGCGACATCACTGTGTAGGCTGCCTCCATACAAACATACGGAATGAAAATCCATAGGAACTTGCGGAGAAAATTTCGGGCATCCTTCCGGTTGTTGGCCAGATAGCCCGAAATAATCAGGAAAGCAGACATGTGGAACGTATAGACGATTTGTTTCGCATACGGATACTTGTCGCCTATATATACAAGGTGAAAAATAATCATCAGGATGATGAAGATACATTTCAGATAATCTATCTCTTGGACACGGCTTTCCATGAACTATGTTTTTGGTTGGTTGTATTTCAGGGTGTAAAGATAATATGAGTTGCATATAATTCAAACTCTTTTTGGCGTTTTGATAGACGTAAAATTCTCACTTTGGGCATCCGAAACGAAGAGTGTGAGCAAATAATTAGTATTTTTGCACCTGTTATTTATCTCGAAATTATCCGATTGTGAAAGATGAAAAAACAACTGTCTTATGCTCTTTTAATAGGGCTGGTTGCTTGTGCATGTGTACGTCCCAAGTCTGCTGAAACCGCTAAAGAACCGGTGGCTGGGCAAGACAGTACACAGAGTTTCGAACTGCCGGCCATTCCTGCTACCCTTACCTCTGTTGCCCAAAGAGAAGATTATCTGATTCGACATTATTGGGACCACTTTCCGATTGCCGCCCAGACAACAGTTTTTCCTTGTGAGAAAAAAGGAATAGAGCAAGCTTGGGTTAACTTCTGTTATTTGCTTCTTCCCTGCCCCGAGGACTATTCGGAAGCTCGTATCAAGGAAACTTTTCATAAATTTCTCGTCAATAAGGTTGTCCTCAAACATTTCATGGGGTTGGCCGATAAATATTGGTACGATCCAAACTCGCCCATCCGCAATGAAGAGTTTTATATCGCTATGCTCGAAACCATATTGCGTGCCCCAGTACTGACCGATACGGAGAAACTCGTTCCCGAAGCTCGTTACGAGCTGGCACAGAAAAACCGGAAAGGCAGTCGTGCCATCGATTTTGTCTACACTCTGAAATCCGGCAAGCAGGGTACTTTACATGCGCTCCAGTCTGACTATACTCTCTTGTTTATCAACAATCCCGGTTGCCATGCTTGCGAAGCCGTCATTTCCGAATTGAAAAGTTCCGCACTGGTGAGCCGCATGCTTGCCGACCATGAGCTCACCCTCCTTGCCATGTATACAGACGAAAATCTTTCAGAATGGAACGAACACCTTTCGGACTTTCCGAAGGAATGGATAAACGGCTATGATTCCGGACAGTTCATCAATGCCGGACAATTGTATGACCTGCGAGCCATCCCTACGCTTTATCTGCTTGATGCAGAAAAGAATGTACTGCTGAAGGATGCTCCTTTTGCACAGATAGAAGAGTATTTGATTCTTCATCCCGTTCTCTGATTCTAATTGCCATACGGTGAATCAGGAGCATCTGGGGAGGCTGTATATAGGTTGTTTTCTTTTTTTAAGAAAAATAAGCACTATTCATTTGTTTGCGTTGTATTAGATTAATAATTTTGCGACCGTTTTTATAATTAAGCATAATAAATAGTAAAAATACGGTCTCATGAAGAGAAAGTTTTTGGTTGTTTTTATGTTGAGTTGCTGTATGGCGAACCCAGCGGTGTTGTATGCGCAAGAACAATCCGTACAGCATTTGAAAAGCAAAAAAAATGTTACTAGCCTGAGTGATGGCTCTTTCCACTTCGAAACGGAAGACTCGCTCAGAAAGAAGAAGCCGCGTGTGGCGGTGGGTACAAACCTGCTTTCATGGATAGGGTTTCGTCCGGACTTGTCGTATACTACATACGGAGGCAATGTGTATGCTGAATATTATTGGGGAAAACGCTACTCTCTGAAGGGCACTTTTGCCTATTGCGAGCACTCTTACAAAGGAGGAAACCGTTTTCAGGGATTTACTTCCTATGTACTCGAACCGCGCTTCTGGCTCAAGAAAGACGAAGTGTTCAAGGGTTTCTTTGTGGGTGTCTACGGTCAGATAGGAGACTTTAACGACCGCATACCGGAAGCCAACCATACCGGACATTTTCATAGCGAAGGCGTTTCGGCGGGCTATCTTCAGCCTGTCTGGAAAGGGCTTGCTGTAGAGTTGAATGTGCGTGCAGGTTATCGTCATTCCGATGTGAAGAAGTATGTGCTGAACGAAAAAGGCGACAGATGTCTGTGCCGTAAGTTCAAGAGGGATGAGTTTGTGTTGACGGGGTTCTGCCTGAATCTGCTTTATCGGTTCTGATGTATCACACTTGTTTTCGTGTTCCGGTGAAGACTTTGCGATAGAAACAAAATCAATTAGTTTTTTAGATATGAAAAGAATTTTTTATTCCGTTTTGGCGGTAATGATGCTGTGTTGTGCAGCGTGTACTCGTTCAGAAGAAGAAGGAGTATTGCCCGAGGGTGGCAAGTCGGGTCAAAAAGTATTTGTGAGAATTGAAAACGTACAAGTGCCTAAGGTACGTATGATAGAAGACGAAAAGAATGATAAGACAGAGAGCGCTGTGGAGTTTCAGAGTGGCTATCTGTTTTTCCTTACCCCAAAAGGACAGGTGAGAACCCATTACAGCATTGTGAGCAATGAGGAAGATGTGGATGATGAAGGACACAAGCTGTCGTTGAAGCAGATACAAGAGGGACATACGTTCACGGGTATCTCAGGAGATGTGTCCAAGGTCTATATCGTGGGTAATGTGACCAGTGATGAATTGAACGACGAGGATATTCATAGTGGAGACCTTCCTTTCATATCCGACATACACCTCAAGAAAATCTCTCTGGGCAACCAGCACGCAGACAACATGAATCATGTGGCACTTGCCGGCATAGAGGGGTTGACAGATGGAGGTGCAGGCATGAAGGAAGCCACGGTAACTTTGTCTCCCCTCTGCGCCCGTCTGGAGATAGGCAAGATTACGACCGACCAGACCATCCTTGATTACAAACTGGACGGTGTTTATGTGGCCGGATTCTATGAGAAAATGCCTTTGAATCAGCAGTGCGTCGAGTCTGACTGGGTATCTCCGGATTATGCGACCAGTGATGTGGAAGCTGAGTTGAAAACCTTTTATACCCGATATGGCTGGATGGCCGATTGCATTGAGTTTAGCAAGGTGCAGGAACAGACAGAGGACGGCCACAATGTTTATTCTTTCTATCCTGAGGCCACTCAGAGCAAGAAGTGGGCTTATCCGTTCTTTGCCATTGAAGAGCCTGCCGAAGGTGTGGAACCTTATAAAGGCCATCTGGGCGTTCACCTTCTCTTGAAACTGTCCGGGATGACAGTGAAACTTTATGACGAGACCACCAACAGCTGGGAAGAGAAAAAACTGGAAGGGGTACGTTATATCAATCTTAACCGGTTCGTGAGAAGCCATTCGGCCCATGCGGACGCTGTGAACTTCTACAATGGACATATCTACAAGATAGATGAAATCAAGTTTGGAACTACCAACCTCTCAGACAAGATTATGCCGACGGACGTAAGTGTCAAGGTTACGGTGAGTGTTGCTCCTTGGAAGATTGATAATATTTATCCTGCATTGTAAAAGGCAACGGTTCAGGTGCTTATGAAAAGAATATTGCAATTCTTGTTGTCTTTTCTCTCCTTGGCCTTGGGATGTGTTTCCTGCCTCACCGAGGTGGAGGTGGGTGGCTGCAACAATGCGGTCGTCAGGTTTGAATACATGGCCGACGGTGCGGAAGACTGTTTTGCAGAGTATATATCCGCCGTAGACTATTACATTTATGACGAGCAGGGGAGTCTGGTGATTGCTTCGCGACTGGACAAGAAGAACCTGGAACATTTCCAAGGATTCAAGTTGCGCCTGCCTCGGGCAGGTACCTATCAGGTGGTGTGTTGGGGAAACATAGGCAGGCAGAACATGGCTTCTGCCACCGAAACGCTTGCCGGTGCCCGTGTCTGCAACCGGGAGGTGGCAAGCGGTTCTTTGCCCGGCAGCAACGACCCGCTTTATCTGGGAAGTACCGCTTTCACTCTTGCCGATGTGGATGGCAGAAAAGAGACTGTACTTCGCTTCCATGCTGCGCATATTACCTTCAAACCTTATATTGTTTTCGCAGGACAGACCGTGGTGCAAGATACGGATTGTCCCTATGAGGTGAAGGCAGGAATGTTTCCGGCCGAGATGAGCTTTGAGGGTGAGGCGGCAGGTGAAGAGACACTGTTCATGCCCTCCATGGATGCCTTTCCGGAGCGGAATATGTATGGGGGAGTGTGCGAGTTGCCTCTTTTCGGGGAGGACACTCCGGCCGTAGTGATGGTGTTCGATTGCAAAAGCGGTAAGAAACTGGCGGAAGTCAGCTTGCAGAAGTACATGGCAGAACATGGCATCCACCTTGCAGGAAAAGAAGAAATCGTGATAGAGATGCTGATAAGCATATCGGGCACGAATGTAACCATAAAATTGCCGGTGTGGGAAGAAGACAGCATCTTCCCTGCCTGACGGAATAAAAATATGAAACAGATAGTTGGAATAATGACCCGGACGGTGCTGCTTGTTGTCTGGGGGATGATGGCCGTTGCTTGTGAACGTGGGGATGGCATTGATTCTGCCGACCCTCTTGTCGCTGTGGCAGTGCATACTCGGGCGGGAGAGACGGACGGAGACCGACTTTCACCGACTTTGCAGCAGGGCATTGTATTTGCTTACAATGCAGACGGGATTTTGGAAGGATGTGCTACGTTCGATGCCACTTCCACTATGGTGGCATTCAAGTTGCGCGAGGGGAAAAAAACTTTTGTCGTTGTGGGAAATCCCCGTGAAGAGCTGAAAAAGAAACTGGTGAGACAGGTGGGGGCTGCTTCGGAGGAAACACCCGGCACGATTGCTGAAACCGGTGACGAAACGGTTACGTCATGGACCAGCCCCTATCGCTACGAAAAGTTGAAAGGCGTGGTGGTAGGCTCCGACGACTTGGACTACATACGGACGAGCGGGCAAGTGCTGTTGTGGGGGGAGACGTGCACCGACGTACGGCAGAGCACCTCGGCGTCTGACACGCCGCTAAAGGTGGAAGTTGAAACATCAGCGGTGGTTTCCCGTCTGGAACTGTATGTACAGTGTGTCGCTCCTCTGCTGACGAAAGATGTTGTCATCACCGGAGTAAAGCTGGTGGATGTGCAGACGTCCGTGTTGCTGAACGGCAACAAGAATGCGGAAGCAAAGAAGGGCAATTTGGCATGTTCCACGCCCGATAACAGCGCTGTGTTCTCGGGTGGAGACGAGCCGCATTACAACGGTGAGGGTATTGATTTGTCAAAGCACTCGGCGGTGTGTACAGCCTATTCCTATCCGTCGAAGAATATGTATGTGGAGATGAATGTGAAGCTGAAAGGCAATGTAGGCGCGGAGACCTATAAGCTTTACGTGCGAAACCAGGAAGACGACGACAGCGAAATGCGTGCAGGGCATCTTTATAGGATGCTTGTGACGTTTGTGCTTGACGAGAAAGGGAAACTGACCGTCGCCGAGTGGCAGAACGTGAACAACGATTTTGTCATAGGCGGATGATATGTCTTCCTGTGTGTGGGATGATGAAGCGTTTATTTTCTGAATTCTGATGAACTACTTATGAAACCAGTTAATTATATATTGAACGTATGCTTGTTATGCATACTATGGGCATGTGCCGATGATGTCATCGGCCCCGGAACTCACGAGGCCGGAGAGGCCGGAATGGAAGAGGTGTCGTTGTCGTTATCGGTGCGTCCTGCCCGTGTGATAGGCAGGCTGCCGGACGACGGAACCGCATCGACACGTGTATTGGATGAGGCCAAGGAGAAGGCGGTGGATAACATCTGGGTATTCCAGTACGACTCCAAGGGCAAACTCATCGCCTTGCCCCGCTATTATGAGCCCAATGACCTTGACGATGTGAAGATAATGCTTCGTCCGGCTACTTCGAGTAAGGTGTATGTGCTGGCCAACCTGAACGATGACAAAGGCTTCGTGAGTGACAGTCTGGCCACTGAGGAACGCTTCTCGGAGCTGATGTTCAGTTTCGGGAAAGACGACCTGCACGATGAGGATGGCACCAACATGCTGATGCTGGGCAGTGCCACGCTCAACATCCTTCCCGGGCACACGAACAATTTCGAAATCTCCTTGGTACGGATGCTGGCCAAGATTACCTTCCGTATTGTCAAGAATGAGGAGGCAAATGCACTGAAAATCACTCGTGCAGAGGTGAAGAATATTCCCGCCGGTTTTCGCGCCGTGGCACCGGCAGCGGGTACGATATATCCCCAGAAACTCGATTCGGTGGTGGACTATACCATCAAGTCGCCGGCAGCGGATGTGGATTATGTCTGGTACATGCCCGAGAACATGCAGGGTAGTAACGAGAACACCGACCCCGAGAACAAGAACAGGAACGCGCCTGCCAACGCCTTGCACCTTCAGCTCTACGTTTCTTCCGAGGCCGATGGCAGCAACTATATATATACCATCTATCCGGGCATGAACACCGTGGACAACTTTGACGTGAAGCGGAATCATAACTACAACGTGAAGCTCAGCCTCACCTCTATCAAGACGGACAACCGCGTGGTGGCAGCACCCGCCAACTGCTACGTGATGAAGCACAACGCTTTCATCATGTTCGACCCTTATACACGTACCGAGACCGGAGGTGGCTGGAAATATACCGATTATGTGGACAAGAACAATCCGGACAAGGCCCTCCATGATGTGGACATTTTGTGGCAGACCGGTGACGGGACGCACTTTCCCATCGGTGACAATTCGAAAAAAGACCGGGTTTTCTTTGACGAGACAGAGCAGAAAGTGTGTGTAAGGAGCGGTGGCATTAACGGCAATGCCGTAATTGCGGCGCGCAATGCCAAAGGTGTCATCATCTGGTCATGGCACATCTGGGTGAACAATGAAGCTCCGGCACAGCTGTCGCATGCGGTGAAGTACACCACATACAGCTGGAACAGCAGCGGCATCAATACCGGTAAGCGTGTTCCGGGATACAGTTTCATGTCCTGCAACCTGGGAGCGGTGAGCACCAATGTGGGCGACATAGGTACCTTCGGCATGTATTACCAGTGGGGCCGGAAGGACCCCTTCCCGCAAACGGCAAGAACGGATGGGGTCACTTTCTATGCGAATGCTTATCCGCATGTGCAGCGTGTATATGACAACGAAGCAAAACTGCTGCCTATGACCAGTACGGCTGGCACGGGAGAGCTGTTCAGGGCCGTCAGGGTGACTCCGGACACAGGCAACATAGAACATTCCATACAGAATCCTACGGAGTTTATGGCGACCGTCATTCCCGGCTTGTTCCAGAATGGCGGAGAGAGTAGCGGACAACCCGGTCCGGGCAATGGAAACACGCACGACCCGGCATATTATATCAATGACGGTGACTGGTATTGGGGACATAACGACAAACTATGGGGCGGGGTTCCTTTTGACGAAGCCACTGTCAACTATAACAATGTAGTGGCCAATAACGGGGCTACGAAGAAGTCCCTTTTCGATCCCTGTCCCGCCGGCTGGATATTGCCTCGAAGCGATGCGTGGATGGGATTCACAAGTACAGGGCTGAACACCGACACTTATACACAGCAGAATTATTCGAACCATGGTAGTGAGCATGCGCATCATGGTATGACGTTCTATATGCAGGCTTGGCGCAGCGGTCCGACTTCATTCTTCCCCCTCTGTGGCTGGAGAACCGGCGACGGCAGTTGCTTCGTGGTGAATGGGTGTGGAGGATACTACACCTCTGCGGCTTCTTACCACAATGCTTCTTCCATCTTCCATATTCATCCGGACTTGGTGAACCCTTACGATTACGGTTACCAGTATGCCCGCCGTTCCTGCGCATATCCGGTGCGGTGCGTGCGCGAGGAGATGGACGAGTGATTCCTGTAAAGGGCCGTGGGTGCGCGGCAATAGAAAAGTGAAACCAGGCTTGCGGATATGCGTCCCGAAGTTGGGGATGTCTATCCCAAGGTTGGGGATGTCTATCCCAAGGCTTGGGATAGAACCGGCAGCCTGTCTTTATCATTTTTACAACGAATACTTCAGGAGTTTATTGTCTGTATCTTGCAACTCTATTGCAAGTGTTTGTCAGGCGGGTAACCTATATCCTGTGGCAAGATTGCCGTTTTCTGGCAGAAGCCACAGCTCTTTCGTTGAAGGGAGTCAGAAGGAGTTAGGCCGATAGTATCGCTCTACATCAACATAACTATCGGCTTTAACTTCCGAGCCCGAAAGGCGATAACTCCTTCTAATTCCCTTCAATTTCCTTCAATGAAAAAGCCGTATGGAGCTAAGGCATATTTCTTCCTTTTCCGATTGTTTTTACGTATGGAAAATGTATATTTGTGCATGAATCACTAACTTAATGTAAGAACAGACTATGATAACAAGCCAATTGCTTCATCCGGCCAGCATCGTGGTGGTGGGTGCATCCAATAACGTGCACAAGCCCGGAGGGGCTATTTTGAAGAATCTGCTTAGCGGCGGATATGCCGGCGAACTTCGTGCTGTGAATCCCAAAGAGACCGAAGTGCAGGGCCTTGCCGCTTTTGCCGACGTGAAAGAACTGCCCGATACAGACCTTGCCATCCTTGCCATTCCTGCCGTCCTTTGCCCCGATGTCGTGGAAGTACTTGCCGCGGAGAAGCAGGTAAAGGCGTTCATCATCCTCTCTGCCGGCTTTGGCGAGGAAACTCCTGAAGGAGCTGCGTTGGAAGACCGTATACTGGAAACGGTAAACCGGTATGGAGCTTCCCTGATAGGCCCCAACTGCATCGGTTTTATGAACTCTTGGCATCATAGCGTATTCAGCCAGCCCATCCCGCAACTGCATCCGCAAGGGGTGGACCTGATTTCCAGTTCCGGTGCCACGGCGGTGTTCATACTGGAGAGCGCCGTGACCAAGGGATTGCAATTCAACTCAGTATGGTCTGTGGGAAATGCCAAGCAAATCGGTGTGGAGGATGTGCTGCAATACATGGACGAGCAATTCAATCCGGAGACGGATTCCCGCATAAAACTTCTTTATATTGAAAGTATCGGTGACCCCGACCGTCTGCTGTTCCATGCGTCTTCGCTCATCAAGAAGGGCTGCAAGATTGCAGCCATCAAGGCGGGTAGCAGCGAGAGCGGCAGCCGGGCGGCAAGTTCGCATACGGGAGCCATTGCCAGCAGTGATTCGGCGGTGGAGGCCTTGTTCCGTAAGGCAGGTATTGTGCGTTGCTATTCGCGCGAGGAGCTGACGACCGTAGGTTGTATCTTCACACTGCCGGAACTGAAAGGGAAAAACTTCGCCATCATTACCCATGCCGGCGGTCCGGGAGTGATGCTGACCGATGCGTTGAGTAAGGGCGGACTGAATGTCCCGAAACTGGAAGGGCCGGTGGCGGAGGAACTCAAGAGCAAGCTTTTTCCCGGTGCAGCCGTGGGAAATCCCATTGATATCCTGGCCACGGGTACACCGGAACACCTGCGCCTCTGTTTAGAATACTGTGAGGAGAAGTTTGACGATATTGATGCCGTGATGGCCATCTTCGGTACCCCGGGACTGGTGACCATGTTCGAGATGTATGACGTGCTGCACGAGAAGATGCAGCATTGCAAGAAGCCGATTTTTCCGATTCTTCCTTCCATCAATACGGCGGGAGCCGAGGTCGCTGCTTTTCTGGCAAAAGGCCATGTGAACTTTGCCGATGAAGTGACTTTGGGCACGGCACTTTCGCGGATAATGAATGCCCCGCGGCCTGCCAATAATGAAATCGAGCTCTTTGGAGTGGATGTTCCCCGTATCCGCCGGATTATTGATTCCATTTCCGAGGACGGTTACATTGCCCCGCACTATGTGCAGGCGCTGCTTCGTTCGGCAGGCATTCCGGTGGTAGAGGAGTTTGTGTCCGACCGGAAGGAAGAGGTGCTTGCCTTTGCACGCCGGGTAGGTTTTCCGGTGGTGGCCAAGGTGGTAGGGCCGGTACACAAATCGGATGTGGGAGGCGTTGTCCTGAACATCAAGGGTGAACAGCATCTGGCGTTGGAGTTCGATCGCATGATGCAGATTCCCGCGGCGCATTCCATCATGGTGCAACCCATGCTGAAGGGTACGGAACTGTTTATCGGTGCCAAATATGAAGAGAAGTTCGGGCATGTAGTGCTCTGCGGTCTGGGAGGCATCTTTGTGGAGGTGCTGAAAGATGTGTCTTCCGGTCTGGCACCCTTGTCTTACGAGGAGGCTTACTCTATGATTCATTCCTTGCGTGCCTATAAGATTATTAAAGGTACGCGCGGGCAGAAAGGCGTGAACGAGGACAAGTTTGCAGAAATTATTGTGCGGCTTTCTACCTTGTTGCGTTTTGCCACCGAAATCAAGGAACTGGACCTCAATCCGCTGTTGGCCACTGAAAAGCAGGTGATGGCGGTGGATGCACGCATTCGGATAGAGAAAACGTGATTTTCGAAAGGTGGCAGTCCTGATGCTGTACCTCGGTTTATCCTGCCCAGTCTTCCCTGTCCAGGTTTCTGTAACCGATAGCTTCCGCCAGGTGCGCCGGCTGTATCAATTCGCTGCCTTCCAAGTCGGCGATGGTGCGCGCCACTTTCAATATGCGGTCGTAGGCACGTGCCGAAAGGTTCAGCCGGTTCATGGCATTCTTGAGCATGGCAAGCCCTTTGTCATCCGGACGGGCGTAGAGAGACAGCAACTTGCTGTTCATTTGCGCATTGCAATATACACCGGGAATGTCTGCGTATCTGGCTTCTTGAATTTGCCGGGCATATATCACACGCTCTCGTATCGTGGCGCTCGACTCACCCGGGCGGGTGTCCGCCATCTTTTCAAAGGGGAGTGGGGTGACTTCGATTTGCAGGTCTATGCGGTCGAGTAAAGGCCCGGATATACGATTCAGATACTTCTGTACTTGCCCGGGGCTGCAAACGCAGGCTTTGGTCGGGTGGTTATAGTAGCCGCATGGGCATGGGTTCATAGAGGCTACCAGCATAAAACTGGCGGGATATTCCACATTGCACCGAATGCGTGATACGGTAATTTTTCTATCTTCCAGCGGTTGACGGAGAACCTCCAAAACGCTGCGGTTATACTCAGGCAATTCGTCGAGGTACAGGATTCCATTATGTGCCAGGCTGATTTCACCGGGTTGGGGGAAGCTTCCTCCACCGGTCATGGCTACTGTGGAAATGGAATTGTGCGGATCGCGGAACGGGCGTTTTGAAATAAGTCCGCCGCCCTTGCCAAGTTTTCCGGCAACGGAATGGATTTTGGTTGTTTCCAGACTTTCTCCCAACGATAGGGGAGGAAGTATGGAGGGGAGGCGCTTTGCCAGCATGGATTTTCCGCTGCCGGGGGCCCCTATGAGAAGAATATTGTGGCTGCCTGCGGCGGCTACTTCCAGAGCCCGCTTCACGTTTTCCTGCCCCTTTACTTCCGCAAAGTCCAGCTCGAAAGAGCTTTGCTGGGAGTAGAACTCTTCACGGGTATTGACCTGCGTCGGAGCCAATTCTTGTTTTCCGTTGAAGAATTCAATGACATCCTTGATATTTTCCACGCCATAGACTTTCAAGTTATTCACTACGGCGGCCTCATGTGCGTTCGAGCAGGGAACTATCATTCCTTCAAAGCCCAGTTCTCTGGCTTTGATGGCAATGGGGAGTGCTCCTTTGATTGGTTGCAGGCTACCGTCGAGGCTTAGTTCGCCCATCAACAGATAACGGTCCAGTTTATCAGACCGGATAACCTCGCTGGCTGCCAGCATGCCGATGGCTAAAGGCAAATCATAAGCAGAGCCTTCTTTTCGGATATCTGCCGGTGCCATGTTGATGACGATATTACTGGTCGGCATCCGGTAACCGTTGACCTGCAAAGCAGATATGATGCGTTGATGGCTTTCTTTTACCGCAGAATCCGGCAAGCCGACTAAATAGAACATACAGCCTCTGGAGCTGTTGACTTCAATGGTGATGAGGGTTGCGTCAATACCTTGAACAGCCGCTCCAAAAACTTTTATGAGCACGTTTTAATAATTAGGGGTTAATGATGGCAGGGTGGGGGCTACCGTCGGTTTTGTTTTTTGAGTCTCTTTCCGGTCTTTTCCTTCTCTTTCTCCTTTTGCTCTATTTCTGCCAGTTTCTTCTTAATGTCTTCCTCGCTCATGTTTTTCCCTTCAATTTTTCCGGAAGGGCTAAGAAACAGATTGGCCGGCAATGCTTGTATGGCGAGCTGCTTGACGGGAGAGGTATTCCATCCGGAGAAATCACAACTCTGTTCCCACTTCAGGGTATCTCTTTTGATTGCTTCTTCCCATTCCTTTTTGTCAATGTCCAGGGAGATGCCCCAGAGGGCGAATAGCTTGTTCTTTTCTTCTTTCTTGTAAATCCTGCGCAGGGCAGCGTTGGCTTCCATGCTTTGCTGGTTCCAGGATGCCCAGAAATGTATCAACAGATATTTGTCCTTAAAATTGGTGCGGCTGATTTGTGTACCTTTCGCATTGGGCAGATGAATGTACGGGATTGTTTTCCCGACAGATACTTTCTCTTCTTCTTGGATAAGGTCAAGCAGTTCATCTACATACGGGCGGTCTTTTAGTCCTCCGGTCATGTGTTCTGTCATTTCTTTGATTAAGGCGAAGTCCGGTTGCGGTTTTTGCACGAAATATTTTTCCAGCAGATAGATGCTTGCCAATGAAGCAGGATGGCTGTTGATAAAGGTCTTTGCTTTTTCCTCCAATGCTTTCTCCGAGGAAGTGCTTAAACCTTTCAACTCTTTCTGAAAGGCTGTCAGTTCTTCATTGAAGACATTCCCCGTAATTTCCAATGAAGTAATATCGGAAGCAGAACCTTTTATCTTTATTTTATTTCCTTTGTTCAAGTAAAGAGGATACTCTGTACCGTCACTGAATAGCAACCATGCAGAGGCCAGCGTGTCGGTGCTGAGGGTTACGGAGAACTTGTCATCCTTGACAAGCAGTGTGTCCATACGGTTATAGAACTTGTCCGTACCATATATATAAAGGGTATCATTCCCCAGTCCTTTGATTTCACCACTTAGGTGGACTGAATTCGTGTTTTTGTCGCCGCAGGCAGACAATATGATAAGCAGAAGGTATGCAAGATAGATTTTCTTCATTCCGGGTCTTTTTCTGATACTTCGTCGCGAAAATACTTCTTTTTGGTGTGAATAAAAAGAAATGCCCGACATATTTCTATGCCGGGCACGTTCTTTTCAATCTAACCTTTATTATTTGATGATATTCATAAAGTCAGTGTTAGTGAAGTATTTGGCGAATTCCAGGTCAGAAGCAGCTTTCTTAGCCAAAGCCGGTTCTTTTGCAATGGCATTCTTCAGACTGCTGGTTACCATAGATGTATTGTTGGTTCTTGCACCAAGTACAGCTTTCAGGTAGTCAGTGTAAGCGTCTGGCTTTTCTACGCCGGCCAGTGTGCTCTTAGCCTTGTTGTAGTCCTTAGCCAGGATTTGTGCCAAAGCAGCGCTGTTGGTTTTTGTGTCACCGAATGAGTTGACTGCTCTTTCATACTGTCCTTGGGCTACATACAGATTACCCAATGCCTCGTTCAGCTCTTTAGAACCGGAAGCTTTGCTCATGTAGCTTTCTGCAGTAGTTCTGTCACCCTTAGTCAAGGCAATCAGACCGAGGTTCATGTTTGCTTCAGGAGCATCCTTGATGGAAAGGGCTTTCTTGAAGTAGCTTTCTGCCTTGTTAAGGTCACCAGCCTGATAAGCCAGTTTGCCTAAGTTGTTGTAAGCACGGAAATCGTTAGGGTAAATTTGAGTAGCTTTTGTGAAGATAGCTTCTTGCTTGGCAACATCTTTAGTCAAGGTGGTAGCATACAGCAATTCTTCGATGTTCAATTGTTTGGCATCGCTGTCAGCCAGTTTTGCGATTTCTTCGTCGGACTTGCCGATGATTTCGTAGTTCAAAGTCAGACGTGAACGACGCAGTTGCGGCAGGATTTCGTCAGCCAAAGTCTTATAAACAGAAGAGATGTTCTTGATTTCCTGTTCTCTTTGTTCGGGATCCTGATACATGGAAAGAACGCGAAGAATCAATTCTTTGTCTTGGATGTTTGATTTGGATACCAGTTCCTGGAAGCCTTCCCAGTCCTGAGCTGTATACTTGGTGTCTACCGCTGCATTGATTTTTGCTCTCTTCAAATCTCTGTTGATGATTTTAGCCGTGTTGTCCTGGCGGTTCTCAGCCAGAGTGGTATTCAAGCCTACACCACCATCGGGAGAAGCGTATGCGGAGATTTCGATGTTGCTGATTTTCTTGTTTTCAGCTTCGTCTATGTTTTTCACTTCTTTGCCGAATTCTTTGGCAGTCTTCAATTCGCTGGCGCGTACGTTGGCTTGTTGAATCAAGAACATGATGTTGGCGTCATGCTTTTCTTTGATGATACGTTGGAAAGCGTCGTCACCGTTGGCGGGGTTAGCGCTGCCCAATGTTTGTTCCAGCATCTCAGAAGTGGAGATTACACCGTCGGCTACTTTTACGGCAGGTATATTGACAGTCTTTTTGCCTACTGTAGCCTTGAATTCCAAATACAGTTCGGATTTTGCCATTTCCGGTACATAGTCGAAAGATGTCTTCATGGTGTAGCTGCCGCCCATCTTGTAAGAGATAGTCTGGTCATTACCTTCTACCTTTTCTCCCTGGAATACAGCAGACTGGCCTTTAGCTTCGCCACCGTTCCATTTCAGCACCGGGGTAACTTCTACCACAGCCTTCTTGTTGAAGTACTTTTCGGGGAATTTTCCGTTGATTGTAGCGGGAACTTTACCACCTACAGCTTCCAAAACTTGAGGAGTCACGGTGAAATAATCTGATGACAATTCACCCATCTTTTTGCTGCACGATGTCATTAATGCAACAACCATTGCCATTAAAAACGGCAGATACAATTTCTTAGTCATTTTAGGTATAAATTAATTGTTTGTAATTGAAATTTGTCTATTTCATGTTAGTGTGCTATTTAGACATGGACACAACAACGCAAAGATATTAAATCCTATTACAGTTTGTTAACTCGCGCGGTAATTTTATCATAATTTAATGAATTTCCCGCTCTTTGCGGTACTTTATATTACGGGGATGGTGTTCTATGATTTCACTACGCAATCTGTGCCGGTCGATGTGTGTGTAAATTTCTGTTGTAGCGATGGATTCGTGGCCCAGCATGCTTTGTATGGCGCGCAGGTTGGCGCCTCCTTCAAGCAGGTGAGTGGCAAAGGAATGGCGGAAGGTGTGCGGACTGATGTTCTTGGTGATGCCGGCCTGCTTTGCCAGTTCCTTGATAAGGTGGAATACCATGATGCGTGAGATATTTTTGCCCCAGCGTGCCAGGAATACGTAGTCTTCGAAGTCCTTTTTGATTTTCCAGCCTCCATTGCGGTCCACGAACCAGTTCCTTATCTCTTTGATGGCACGGGACGATATGGGTACAAGGCGCTGTTTGCTGCCCTTACCTTCTACCTTGATGAAGCCTTCGTCGAAATACAAGTCGGAGATTTTCAGGTTGCACAGTTCCGATACCCGCAGGCCGCAACTGTATAGAGTCTCGAGGATGGCCCGGTTGCGTTGCCCCTCATTTGTGCCTAGGTCGATGGCGGAGATGATACGGTCTATCTCTTCCACCGTCAGCACTTCCGGCAGATGAAATCCGATTTTAGGCCCCTCCAGCAGTTCGCTGGGGTCTCCCTCCAGATAGTCGGACACAACGAGGAAATGAAAGAATGACTTGATGCCTGACAGAATGCGTGCCTGCGAACGGGGATGGATGCCGATATCGTGTAGTCCGGAGGCAAAATGTTGCAAGTCATCCAGCGTTGTGTCAAGGATAGCGATGTTCTCTTCTTTCAGAAAACGCAACAACTTATCCAAGTCCGTTTGATAAGCATTCACCGTATTGGGCGAGAGTGCTTTCTCTAATTTTAGATACTGGTAGTACTTTCTGATTATCAGTGCCTGTTTCTCCTTATTCATGAACTTTTCTTCTGATTTCATTTCTTTTTTGCTACCTTTGCGCTGTAATTACGTATCCGGTCGGTTCGTACTTGTTCCGTACCTACAGACTACGGAGCAAGTATCAGCCGGATACGGAGCAAGCCCTTTTCAAGGGACAAAGGTATAAAAAATTGTGTTATGAGGATACAGATTATTAACGGCCCCAATATAAATCTCTTGGGCAAACGTGAACCTTCCATTTACGGTAGCGTAACTTTTGAAGACTATCTGGCTGAGCTCCGTAAGAAATATGCGGATGTACAAATTGACTATTTCCAGTCCAACATTGAGGGAGAGCTGATAGATAAGATTCAGCAGGTGGGTTTTGATGTGGATGGCATCATTTTGAATGCGGGTGCTTACACACATACATCCATCGCCCTGCAAGATGCTATCCGTTCGGTCACTTCTCCGGTGATTGAGGTACATATCTCTAATGTGCATGCCCGCGAGGCTTTTCGTCATGTGTCCATGATTTCCTGCGCTTGCAAGGGTGTTATTCTCGGTTTCGGGCTGAATTCCTACCGTCTGGCCATGGAGGCGTTAAAAGATTATTAAATAAAATAGGTATATAGATTATGTTATTGAAGCAAACGAAGATTGTAGCAACGATTTCTGACCAGCGCTGTGATGTTGATTTTATAAAGCAGTTGTTCGATGCGGGTATGAATGTTGTACGTATGAATACTGCACATCTTGCTCGTGAAGGTGCTGAGAAGTTGATAAACAATGTGCGTACGGTTTCCAACCGTATTGCCATCCTGATGGATACGAAAGGACCGGAGGTCCGCACTACTGTTCTTGCCGAGCCCATTCCTTTCAAGGCAGGCGACCGTGTGAAGGTGGTAGGCAATCCGGAACAGGAAACTACCCGTGAATGTATTTCTGTTTCGTATTCTCACTTTGTTAAAGACCTGGATGTGGACGGCCATATCTTAATTGACGACGGTGATTTGGAGTTGATTGTTGTGGAGAAGACTCCCGACTATCTGCTTTGCGAAGTACAGAATGAAGCAGTCTTGGGCAGCCGCAAGAGCGTCAACGTTCCGGGTGTCCGCATCAATCTGCCCTCTTTGACGGAGAAGGACCGCACCAATATCCTTTATGCCATTGAGAAGAATATAGATTTCATTGCCCACTCTTTTGTGCGCAACAAGCAGGATATACTCGACATCAAGTCCATCCTCGATGCTCACAATAGCGACATCCGTATTGTTGCCAAGATTGAGAATCAGGAAGGTGTCGACAATATTGATGAAATCCTGGAAGTGGCGGACGGTGTGATGGTGGCTCGCGGTGACCTCGGTATTGAAATTCCGCAGGAACGTATTCCGGGCATCCAGCGTGTGCTTATCCGCAAGTGCATTCTTGCCAAAAAACCGGTGATTGTAGCCACACAGATGCTTCATACCATGATTTCCAATCCGCGTCCCACCCGTGCGGAGGTGACGGATATCGCCAATGCCATCTACTATCGTACGGATGCCTTGATGTTGAGCGGCGAAACCGCCTATGGAAAGTATCCGGTAGAAGCAGTGAAGACAATGACCACGATTGCCGCCCAAGCGGAGAAAGACAAGCTGCCTGACAATGATATCCGTATTCCGTTGGACGAGAACAGCAACGATGTGACTGCGTTCCTGGCCAAACAAGCGGTAAAGGCTACCACCAAACTGAAAATCCGTGCCATCATCACCGACAGCTACAGCGGCCGTACTGCCCGTAACCTTGCTGCTTTCCGTGGCAAATATCCGGTATTGGCCATTTGCTACAAGGAAAAGACCATGCGTCACCTGGCTCTTTCGTATGGTGTGGAGGCCATCTACATGCCCGAACTGGCCAACGGACAGGAGTATTATTTCGCCGCCTTGCGCCGCCTGCTGAAGGAAGGCAAGCTGTTGCCTACCGACATGGTGGGCTATCTGAGCAGCGGTAAAGCCGGTACGCGCACTTCCTTCCTCGAAATCAACGTAGTGGAAGATGCCTTGAAGCATGCGGAAGACAGCGTGCTGCCCAATAGTAACAGATACTTATAATAATTGATAATGGACAGTTGATGATGGATGAGTGCCATGCGGAGTGGCAGTCCATTATCAACTGTCCATCATCAACCATCCATTATCAATTAACAAAGTGACGATTGACGAATACATTTTGCAGCACATTGATGATGAGGGCGATTATCTGAAAGCACTCTATCGTGACACGCATGTCAAGCTGCTATATCCCCGCATGGCTTCCGGGCATTTGCAGGGGCGCATGCTCAAGATGTTTGTCCGGATGATTCGTCCCCGGCAGGTGCTGGAGATAGGGACTTATAGCGGATACTCTGCCTTGTGCATGGCCGAAGGGTTGCCGGAGGGCGGGATGCTGCATACGTTCGAGATTAACGACGAGCAGGAAGACTTCACCCGCCCGTGGCTGGAGAATTCCGGTTACGCGGATAAAATCAAGTTCTACATCGGCGATGCCTTGGAGTTGGTGCCGCAACTGGACCTCACTTTCGACCTGGCTTTCATCGACGGGGATAAGCGCAAGTACATAGAGTATTATGAGATGGTGCTTGCCCGCCTCTCCGATGGAGGCTATATCATAGCCGACAATACGTTGTGGGACGGGCATGTGCTTGAAGAGCATCCTCATGGCAAAGACTTGCAGACCATCAGCATCAAGGCCTTCAATGACCTTGTGGCACACGACAAGCGCGTGGAAAAGGTGATTCTTCCCTTACGCGACGGCCTGACTATCATAAAAAAACTGTAAACATAGCGTTCGAGTGATATATTTATGTACCTTTGTTCCTGAAATAAAGGAATTCAATGTATGGAGACAACCCGTCAGAACAAAATAGCCCGTTTGCTCCAGAAGGAGCTGAGTGAGATTTTCCTGTTGCAGACTAAGTCCATGCCCGGCATGCTGGTATCGGTCAGTGTCGTGCGTATCAGCCCCGACATGAGTGTGGCGCGTGCTTACCTCAGCATCTTTCCTTCCGAGAAAGGGGAGGAGATGATAAAGAACATCAATGCCAATATGAAGTCCATCCGCTATGAGCTGGGCAAACGTGTGCGCCACCAGCTCCGCATCATTCCCGAACTGAAGTTCTTTGTGGACGATTCGCTGGATTATCTCGAGAAAATAGACGAACTGCTGAAATAGAGTGTCCGGTGACCGGCTGATTCATCATGAACCTGTCTTTTTTCATAGCCCGGCGATACCTTTTCTCCAAGAAGAAGCACCATGCCATCAATATCATCTCCGCTATCTCGGTATGCGGAGTGGCACTGGCCACGTTGGCGCTGGTGTGCACCCTTTCCGTGTTCAACGGTTTTCAGGACATGGTGGCGGGGTTCTTTACGGCTTTCGACCCGGAGCTGAAAATCACGGTTCGCGAAGGGAAGGTGTTCGACCCGCATTCTGCCGTCTTCCGGCAACTGCGTGCCTTGCCCCAGATTGAGGTATGGACGGAGACGCTGGAAGAGAATGCCATGGTGCAGTACAAGGACCGTCAGGCCATGGCAGTCATCAAGGGCGTAGACGATAACTTCGAGCAACTGACCTCCATCGACAGCCTGCTTTATGGTACCGGCAGGTTCATCCTGCACGACGAGGTCGTTGATTACGGCATCTTGGGCGTGGAACTGGTCTCCGAACTGGGCACTGGGATTCAGTTCGTCGATCCCTTGCAGATATATGCTCCCAAACGGAACGCCCGGGTCAACCTGGCCAATCCTTCCGCTTCCTTCAGCCGCGGCCATCTGTTCTCGCCAGGGGCAGTGTTCGTGGTCAACCAGCAGAAATACGATGCCGGCTATATTCTCACCTCTCTTGCTTTTGCCCGTCGCCTGTTCGGTTACGGCACGGAGGTCTCGGCGGTAGAACTGAAGCTGAAGCCGGAGGCCGATGCGGATGTAGTCAAAAAGGAGATTTCCCGCATTCTGGGCGACGACTTCTCCGTGCAGAACCGCTATGAGCAGCAGGCCGACGTGTTCCGCATCATGGAAATAGAGAAGTTCATCTCCTATCTTTTCCTTACCTTTATCCTGGCTATCTCTTGCTTCAATGTGATAGGCTCCCTGTCCATGCTGATTCTGGACAAGCGCGAGGATGTGGAGACCTTGCGGCACCTTGGTGCTGACAGCAGTCTGATCTCCAAAATCTTCCTCTTTGAGGGTCGTCTGATTTCCACATTCGGTGCACTGGCTGGCATCGTGCTGGGGCTGTTGCTTTGCTTTCTTCAGCAACGTTTCGGCTTCGTCTCGTTGGGAGGCGGCGGAGATTTCGTGGTCGATGCCTATCCTGTCAGCATACATCTGACGGATGTGCTGCTGGTGTTTGCCACGGTGTCGGTGGTAGGTTTCCTCTCCGTGTGGTATCCGGTGCATTACTTTACGCGCAGGCTGCTGAAGGGGTGAGGGTAAAGATGACGTATCTTTCCTTTTGATATAACTGCTTCTGAATCAATTGATAAGTACTGCAAAAGAGTGCAACCGTTTTGCAGTGATGCTGCAATCCTTTTGCAGTGGTACTGCAACCGCTTTGCAGTGGTTCTGCAATCTGTTTGCAGTGGCTTTGCAATCTGTTTGCAGCGGCTTTGCATTTCCATTGCAGTAACGTTGGCAGCCGGCAATCGGCATGAAAAAGAAAATCGCCCTCGAATATCTCCGAATAAATCCTTGATTTTCATAATCGTTATCCGAAATAAATCTTATCTTTGCAACTGCCAAATAAATTGTATGATATGAATCAACCGGACCGATATATCCGTTTTGACTGGGCGGTGAAGCGCCTCCTTCGCCAGAAAGCCAACTTCGGTGTGCTCGAAGGCTTCCTCACTGTACTTTTGGATGAGGAGGTTACCATCATCGAGTTGCTTGAGAGCGAGAGCAACCAGCAGGCCGCAGATGACAAGTTCAACCGTGTGGACATCAAAGCACTGAACAGCAAGGGCGAAATCATCATCGTGGAGATACAGAACACCCGCGAGTTGTACTACTTGGAGCGCATCCTCTATGGCGTTGCCAAAGCCATCACCGAGCATATCAGCTTGGGCGAGCGTTACTATGCCGTGAAGAAGATTTACTCCGTCAGCATCCTCTACTTCGACATCGGTAAGGGGAACGATTACCTTTATCACGGCCAGAACACCTTTACAGGTGTTCATACGGGCGACCATTTGGAAGTCACTACGAAAGAAAAGAACGCCATCGTTCATAAACTTCCCGCCACTATCTTTCCCGAATACTTCCTGATTCGCGTGAATGAGTTCAATAAAGTGGCCGTCACTCCTCTGGAGGAGTGGATAGAGTATCTGAAGACGGGTTGTATCCGTCCCGATACCCAGGCTCCGGGCTTGGGTGAAGCGCGTCAGAAACTGATTTATTACAACATGTCTCCTGCAGAGCGTCATGCCTATGACGAGCATCTCAGTGCGATGATGATACAGAACGACGTACTGGACGGGGCGAAGTTGGAAGGTCGGATGGAAGGCAGAATGGAAGGCAGAATGGAAGGCCGGATGGAAGGGCTTGCAGAGGGGCGCATGGAAGGGCTTGCAGAGGGGCGCATGGAAGGGCTTGCAGAGGGCTTGGAGAAAGGGCGAGAAGAGGAACGTTTTGCCACTGCCCGTAAAATGAAGGCTAAAGGAATAGACAATGCTGTAATATCCGATATTACCGGACTTGGCAGTGAGGATATAGACAAGCTTTAGCTGGCACTTTGCAAAGATTCTTAAGAGATTGTTTAAGAGCCTGTTTGCAGAAAATTTAAAACAGGTTCTTGAATTTTGTGACACTTGTCACATTCCGTTATACAGAGAGATTTGCTGTAAATAGCTCTTCTTTTCTGATGTTATCGTAATTTTCTTCCTTATAACACATGTAATCAAGATGGGTGATACCTTTCTCTTGCGGAGGTAATCATAAGCGGACAGCTATTGCCTATATATTTCCCGGAGATATCCTTCACCGCTGTCTCTTGAAAAGGGAAGAGGTTTCACCGGAAAAGCCGATAGATAGGGTATTTCAGAAAGAAGTGAAAGATGTGGAAGCGGAAAATGTCATAATAATAATCCGTGCAATCATTTGCATAATGTCAGTTGTTCCATCATCTGAGCGAGCGTCAGGGGATTTGTTCCTTTACCATCAACTCTTTCCAGTTCTTTTTTCGGTTGTCCTCGTCTATGGATATGTATATGAACTCTATGACGGTGTTCTTTTTCGAGTACAGTTCCTTCAACAGCGAAATCAGCTTGTGACAAGGAGCACACCAAGATGTCGAGAAGATGACAAAAGTATATTTCGTGATGTCCGAAACGATGTATTCCTTTTTTAGAAGTAGGATATGCGGCAATCATCTTTTCATATCGCAAGAAGGTGTGCTCTTCATCTTCTTTTCGGTATATCCGGTAGTCATCGTGCCATACATTTAATTCCCCTATGATTTCACGGGACGGATTGAGGATGGGTGTATTAGGACAAGCGTAACACTTTGTTCTGTGCTCCTGCTTGCGTGAATACAGGCAGATTAATAGAATGATTTTAGCAGATGTTTGTTCTTTGTTATTTCGGTTTATAAGATTAGGGAAAGATAAACAGAAGCAGCGTTGCCGTAGCTTGTACGAGGTAACGCTGCTTGCTGCTTGACAGATTAAAGAGTATTACGGGTTAGGAATATCCATCGGCTCCACATTGTTTTCGGAACCGGCATAGCCCGGAGTCTGATTGATGTGTCCTTCTGTGTTTGTGGCGATGGCCTTTTCGGCAATGGGCCACAGCACGTGGTGCGGAGAGAGCGTGTATTCCAGTCCTGTCTTGTTCTTCACGCCTTTGTTGTAGAACTCCGTACGGTCCATGATGCGGTTGTAGAAGTAGTTGTTCTGTGTGAAGTTGTCCATGCTGTAGGTGCGGCCCTTCTCGTCGGCTTTCCCGGTCTTGGCAAAGAGGAAGGCGATGCGGGTCAGCTCGCACTTGCGGGGCTCTTCGTAGAACAGCTCGCGGGCGCGTTCGTCCAGAATCTGGCTGATGTTCACCTCACTTGCATCCAGCGGACGGGCATTGGCGCGCTTACGCACCACGTTCAGGTCTTGGGCAGCAAGGTCGGTCTTGCCCATCCAGGTGTAGGCTTCGGCACGCAGCAGGTAAGTCTCTGCCAAGCGGAACACATACCAGTCGGCCCAGCCTCCACGCCACCAACCGGCTTTCTGGTCGGGGATGTTGGACTTGTAGTGGGGCCAGCCGCTCCATGCGCGGATGGTGTCCGGCGAGAGGATAGTGCCGTTGTCGGCATACAGGCGGACGTTTTGTCCGAACCAGCTCTTGTCCTTCATGTCGGGGTTGTTGTACTTCAGGTAGCTGACGTGCATCCAGTTGCCCGGCTTGCGGCGATAGTCTTCGTATTCACCTTCGGTATTTTTTTCCCAAATCATGTACTGGTGATACCAGGTGGCGCGGAGCGTGTTCAGGCCGCGGCCGTATTCCACGAGGTAGGGGTTCTTCGTCTCGTTGTTGTCGGCAAAGCCATTCTCGCCGGCAGGTGTCTTCAGCTGGTTGGCTGCGGAGTACCAAGGAATAATCTGGCGCTTGATTTCCAGGCCGGCTGCCGAGCGCATGTCACTGCCGGCATCGTAGCGGTCGATGCTGATGTAGAGCACTTCCTTGTTTTCGGGCAGCGCCTTGTTGTCTGGCTGGTGCAAGTCCCATACCACGTCTTTCTCTGCCAGGTCTTTGTCCACACCGAAGCGTTCGGTCATCAGGCGGTGAACGCCGTCACCTATCACTTCGTTGGCAGAGGCTACGGCATCCTCAAACTCGCCCAGTGCGAGGTTTATCTTTGTCAGCAGGTGGTAGGCGGCTGCCTTGGTCACCTGGCCGATGTAGACATCGTTGGAGAGGAACGGAGCGTAAGTGTCGAGGTCGTTCTTCAGATAGCGCAGGATGGCTTCGCGCTTGGTGGTGTTGAAGTCGTAGCGCGGCCCCAGTACTTCGTGTACAATGAAAGGCACATCGCCATACTGATGTACCAAACGGTAGTAGCGGTAAGCGCGGTGGAAGGCGGCAAGGCCCAGCACTTCGTTTTTCTTTCTTTCATCCATGTCTACGCCTTCGGCACGGTCGAAGATGGTGTTGGCATCCTTGATGCCCTTGTACAGGTAGGTCCAGTAGTTATTGATTTGACTGGCATTGCCCATCAGGCTGGCCGATGGGGTAATTTGACGTGTCAGGTCTACCGGAGCGTTGGAGGCATCGGTACGTCCGTTCACGCCCATCTCGGAGAAGAAGTACTCCGACAGAATGTCGGGGTCGGCAGAGCCTGCCGTGGGATAGAAGTCGAAGTAACGCGCATCGCGGTTCAGCATATCGGTACTGGTTTTCAGTCCCTCGTAGGTGTTGAACGTATTTTCTGGAGTAAAGAAAGAGAGCGGCTTGGGGTCCAGCCAGTCGGAACAGCCGGTGGCGGTGAACATCACCCCCAGCATGCCGGCGTATCCTAATGTATGTTTAATCAAACTTTTCATATTTTTGTTTATCTATATGTTATAATGTCATGTTAATACCAAAAGTTACGGTTCTCGGTGTATTGGCATCCGAGTGTTCGGGGTCGTAGGCTGGCCAGCCGGTGAAGTAACCCAGGTTCTTCACGGTCAGGTTCAGGCGCAACGCTTCCAGTTTCACGGGCTTCAGCAGGTTCTTGGGGAAGCTGTAGCCGAACGAGAGATTGTCGATACGCATGAAGGAGGCCTTCTTATAGATGTAGTATGTGATACCGCTGGGGCTTTTGGCAGACAGACGCGGATAGTCGTTGATGGGGTTTTCGGCAGTCCAGTAGTCACACTTTATCTGGTTCACGGTGTTCAGCAGGGCGTTGTTGTTGGTAAAGCGGTTTTGCTTCTTGATGTGCCCCAGGTAGGAATACATACTGAAAGAGATGTCGAAGTTCTTGAAGAGCGTGAACTCGTTGCGCATGTTCCAGCGTACCTTCGGAGTGGTATTGCCAAGGAACACTTTGTCGTCGTTGCTGTACTTATAGTTCTTGTCCGCGTCTAAGATTTTCGGGTCGCCCGGAATCTGGCCGTACTTGGCGGCCTCTTCGCGTTCGTTCTCCTGCCATACGCCTATGAATTTAAAGCTCCAAACTTCATCCAGTGCATGGTCGATGAAGTAGCCTTTGTCAATGTCATTGGCCTCTTTCTGTCCGATTACGTTGCCGTTCTCGTCTTTCACGTCTTCCATCACGCCATACAGGTGTTTGATGGTGTTCTTGTTGTAGGCGAGGTTGAAAGTGGTGCGCCAGGTCAGTACATTGTTCTGGATATTGGTGGAGTGCAGGGAGAGTTCCACACCGCGGTTCCATACTTCACCGATGTTGGATTTCACGCTGGGATAACCTATGATGGTAGGCAGCTGGCGGTCATTCAGCAGGTCTGTCGTGCTCTTGTGGTAGATGTCGATGCCTCCACCCAGGCGACCTCCCAGTGTAGTAAAGTCAAGACCGATGTTGTAGGACGTGGTCTTTTCCCATTTCAGGTGTGGATTGGCCATGCTGTTGCAGTAGAAGGTGTTGGCATTTACCAGTTCGCCTGTCTTCTGGTCGATGTAGAGGTATTTCATGGCGCGCAGCTGCATCAGGGCAGCATATTCGCCTACCGAGCGGTTACCGTTCTCACCGTAGGAGAGGCGCAGCTTGGCATAGTCCAGCCAGTTGACGTTCAGATTCTTGAAGAAAGGCTCTTCGGTGAAGCCCCATCCCAATGCCACGGAGGGGAATGTAGCCCACGGATTTTCCTGGCCGAAAGCGGAATAACCGTCGCGGCGTACGGTGGCAGTAATCAGGTAGCGGTCGGCAAACGAATAGTGCAGACGTGCCATCATGGCAGCACCGGTGCGGTAAATGTCATTGGAACCTACATTAGGCACGGTACCGAATTCGATGCCGTGGAAGCCTAAGTTGTCGCTCGGCTGGAAAGCCTCGTTTTCGGCTTGTGTTCTCCAGCGTTGGAACTTCTCCCAGTTCAGCAATCCGGTGAAGTCCAGCGAGTGCTTACCGAAACTCCTGTTCCATTTCAGCATGTTGTCCCATTGCCAGTAGAAGTCTTTCTGCGCCCAACGGTTGACGAGACCGCCTTGTGCACCCGAACCGGGGTGGTCGGCACTTTTGTGGAACATGTAGTTCACCCATTCGAAGCGGGGAGAGTAAGTGGTCTGTAAGGAGAAGCCCAGCGGCAAATCAAATTTCAGATAGAGAGAAGCATTCAGGTTTTCGTAGTCTTTCTTTTTATCTGTATAGACCATATTCAGCAGGGGGTTGGTGGCGTTGTTGTTGGAGTTGGGATAGTAAGTCAGGTTTCCTTCTTCGTCGTACACGTTGCCGTATGGAGAAAGTGCCGTACTCCATGTGGCATACGAATTGATTTGAGTTTCGGTCGTATTATTGCTGTCATACGGCATCTTGCCTTCGTTGCGCGAGGTGAACTGTGCATTGACACCGTATGTAAGGAAGTCCTGTACCTTGTTCTGCAGGTTTACACGGGCACGGATGGCGCTGTATTCGCTGCCTACATTGTTGCTTTCGTTCTTAAGGTAGTTGATGGAGGTATAATAGGACATCTCTCCTTTCTTACCCGATACGCTCAGCGTATAGTCTTGGCGCAAAGCAGTCTGCTGCGTCAAATCCTTCCAATCTACGGTGCGACCGGCCATGTAGTTGTCAATTTCCACACTTTCCAATCTCAGGCGGGTCAGCCATACGCGCGTGGGATCACCCGTATCGGAGCCCATCCATTCGGCCAATTCGGTATTGGTCATGTTGGCAGGGTTGTCGAAGTAGCCCGTAGCAGCTTGTTCATACTGCTGGCTTTTCATCACGTCCTGGCGGAAGTTGATGAAGTCTTGTCCTTGGTAGACTTCGGGGCTGGAGTGTACCATGTTCCATCCCCAGCTTCCGTTGAAGCTGATGGTGGGTTTGTCACCACCGCCCTTTTTGGTGGTGATGAGCACCACACCGTTGGCAGCTTGCGCACCGTAAACGGCTGTGGAACTGGCATCTTTCAGTACATCCACGCGCTCAATGTCGTTCGGGTTGATGTCGGTCATCTGACCGCTGAAGATAACGCCGTCCAATACCAGCAATGGGGCTGTGCTGGCAGCAATAGAGCCTTTACCGCGAATCAGCATGGAGCTGTTTCCCTTGGCATCCGTCTCCATACCTACAGAAAGGCCTGCCACGCCCGTGCGGAGCATGTCTTGGATGGTCTGGCGTTGTTCTTTCTCCATGTCCGTACCTTTAATGGAGGCAACGGCACCGGTCAGGTCGGACTTCTTCATTGTACCGTAACCCACTACGACTACTTCCTGCAACATCTCGCTGTCTTCTTTCAGGATGATTTTTGCCGGAACGGCATTCGCCTTGAAGGTCTGCGGTGTGTAACCGATGAAGGTCACCTGGATTTCAGACTTGGAGTTGACCGACAGCTTGAAGCGTCCGTCCAGGTCGGTGATAACTCCGTTCGTGGTGCCCACCTCAAGGACATTGGCACCAATTACCGGTTCGCCCTGGTTATCCACTACCTCGCCCGAGACAGTGACCTTCCCGTCTTGTGCCGACATTGGCAGGCAGAAGAGAACCAGTAACAATAAAAACACGTACTTTTTCAAATTCATTTTTTTAATTTAGATTAGGATTTAAAATAATTGTGAATTGTGTATATTTGCAATATTTAAATTCTTATGTGGTGCTTTTCTGTGTATTCTTGATTAAGAAATTCTTTAAGGCTTCCGTACCTGCTGTTTGTTATTATTTTCTTTATATCTTTTTAACGTTTTATGATTTATAAATCGGTAATGCAAAATTGTACCTTTATATAAAGAAAGATTTACTGTATTTGTTTTTTCTTTTACTGAAATTAAAGTTGTGTTATATGTATTTGATAAACAGTGGTTTGTATTATGTAAAAACAATGCAGATTTATACGGATGAATACTTGCTCTCTTGAAAAGCAGCGATATTCTGAAGAAAAAAAGCGCATAACACACCATTGAATACAGAATTCTGAAAAGAGATAATCTGTATTTAATGGCGCGTTACGCGCTTGGCTGGAGTGATAGAAAAAGGTAGTTTTTCTTCTCTTATGTGTATTTCTTTTTGACCACTAGCACTGCTGCAATGATACCTATCACCAGCAGTGCCAGTGCTCCGTAAGCTATGCCTTCCGTCACATGCAGGCTGGTGGGGTCAAAGCGCATTTCGATGGTGTGCTGTCCGGCAGGAACATACATTGTGCGCAAGATGTAGTCGGCGCGTGCCAGTTCGGCAGGTTGTCCGTCGACGGTTACGTGCCATCCGTCCGGATAATAGACTTCGGAGAATACGGCAATGCCGTCTTGGACATTGTTTGTTTCATACGTCAGGCGGTTGGGGGCATAGCTTGTCAGGCAGATGCTGGAGAGGCTGTCTTTATAGCTTTCCGTGGTGCCTTTCAGTATGTCCTTGAAGCGGGCGTCCACTACGGCTGTCTCCGTGGGCATGATGTTGTGCAGGGCATCAATCTCTTCGTTGGCGTTGTTTACATACTGCACCTTGTTTACAAACCATGCATTGCCGTAGGCGTGCGGGTTGAGGATAGGAACGGTTTGTCTTTGCTGTCCTGCAGGGAAAATGAAGTATTTGGTGTTCAGCATGTTCAGTATGCGGAATTTATTGGCATCCACGCTGTCCATCTCACCTCCGGCAGCGGCAATGGCTTTGTAGGCCGCCTGCATTTCGGGAGAGATATGATGTTCTATCATCTCCTGGTAGCGGCGCAGCTTGGCCGGGTGATAACCGCCGACGCTTTTGTGCCAGTAGGAGGTGTTGTTGTCATCGAAGGTGCTGGTGGCAAAGTTCAATACACGATAGTCCAAGGTGGTATCCTGCAGTATCAACTCGTCTGTATTTGTCTTGGTGAAGGTTTCCGTACGGATGGAATGAGGCACGAACTGGGCGTCGTTCAGATAGCGTTTGTTGACTCCCCACATATCTGCCAGGCAGAGTATGGTGATACCGGCAATGGTCAGCGAACTGCGCAGTTTGCCGCTGGCGTAGAGCAAGAGCAGGCTGCAACCGATGCCTATGATGATGAAGCTCCGCAGGGCGTCGCTGCTGACGAGTTCGGCACGCATCTCTTCCAGGTTGGCAAGGATACCGGAGAGTTCGTTGGCGGGTATCATCTGCTGGTTGACGGCATTCTGCAGCATCTGCGCTTCCTGAGCGGGCACGTAGCCGGAGCCAATACTGCCCGGAGCAACAGCAAGCAGCAGGGCAATGCCTGCGGTGAACAGCAGGCTGATGCCGAGGGGCTTCTTTTCTTGCTTCAGGATTTCCGGCTCTTCGAGCAGGCGTTTTAGGGCAAAGATTGCCAGCAAAGGTATCGTGAATTCCGCTATGACAAGGATGGAGGACACGGCACGGAACTTATTGTACAACGGGACGTAATCGATGAAGAAATCCGTCAGCGGCATAAAGTTCTTGCCCCAGGACAGGACGATGGAGAAGAAGGTGGCTCCTATCAATGCCCACTTCAACGGCCCTTTCACGATGAAGCATCCCAGTACGAACAGGAACAGCACGAAGGCTCCTACGTAGACGGGACCCGACGTCATGGGCTGGGTGCCGAAATATTGCGTCAGCGAGCTGTACAGACTGCTGTACATGGGATTTGCCTTGCCCATGGCAATTTCACTCTGGCTGAGGGCGGTGGATGCTCCGCCTTTGAAGTTGGGCACCAGCAAGGTCAGAGTTTCGTCGATGCCGTAGCTCCATTGGGTGATATAGTCGCGGTCTAGTCCGCTGCTGGTTTGCTTGGCGGCGTCACCGGTTTGCACCAGTTCGCTTTTGCCGCGCATGGTTTCTTTGCTGTAAGCATAGGTGTGATAGAGGTTGGATACGTTGACGGCTATTCCGACGAGAGCTGCCACAATCAGTACGGCGCTTGCCTTGAAGAACTGGGGCAATGTCTTGGTACGCCATGCTTTCTCGAAGTAGGCTCCCACAAAGAAGAGGATGACGAAGAAGAAGTAATAGGACATCTGCACGTGGTTCGAGGTGATTTGCAGGGCTACGAACAAGGCGGTGAGGATGCCTCCCCATAACAGTTTCCCACGATAGGCGAGCACGATGCCCGCTATGGTGGGCGGCACGTAGGCAAGGGTAATGAACTTCCAGATGTGTCCGGCGGATATCAGGATGAAGAAATAGGACGAGAATGCCCACATGATACCGCCCAGTCCGGCCAGCCAGACCGATATGCCGAAGACACGTAGTAGGATGTAGAAGCCGGTCATCAGTATGAACGTGAGGCACACATAGTCGGGCAGGAAGAGTTGGTAGGCTTTCTGTACCCACTGCAGTGACTTGGTGGAGTCATACGAAGGGGCTATCTGATACATGGGCATACCGCCGAACAGCGAGTTTGTCCAACGGCTGCGTTCGCCCGTCTGTTCGTAATACTCCTTGACTTCTTGTCCTGCTCCTGCTCCCGCAGCTGTGTCGTGCTGAAAGAGAATACGGTTTTCTATATCCGCCGGGAAGAAGTAGGCGAAGGAAAGGAGGACGAATGCCAGTATGGCAATAAGGTCGGGAAGAAGCTTCTTCATGAGTTATAAGTTATAAGTTATCAATTAATCAATTGTGGGGCAAAGATAGTGCAAACCGAATATAGAACTTTCATGCTTGCATGAAAAAGTTCTGTTGAGGTGCAGTCTATCTTCACTTTTGTGGCAAAGATACATAAATGCAGATTGTTATTGTCGCGTTGTCGGCAGAATGTTGTACCTTTGCCTTTCCAAAAAAGATTAAAGGGGATGTCAAAAGTATATAAACACTTTTATTATGTTATCGTATTTAGGCGTGGATTCAGCAAATTAAATCTGTGAAATCTATGTAATTCACGCCTGAAAGAAAGTATTAAGAGAATGTTGACATACCCTCATGCTTTAATGATAATGTATAAGCTTAAATTAGGACAGAATGACGATAGGGATAATCAGTGCAATGGACAACGAACACTGCCGTTTGGTGGAGCGCTTGCAGGATAAGAAGACGTTGGGTGATGGAAGTTTCCGCTATGTGGAAGGTACATTGGGCGGTAACCATGTAATCTTGACGCAATGTGGCATTGGTAAGGTGAGTGCGGCGATAGGAGCCTCGGAACTGATACGGCACTTTTCTCCGGACTGCCTCGTCAGTACCGGTGTGGCGGGCGGCATTGATGCTTGCCTGAGGGTGACTGATGTAGTGGCAAGCCAACGTCTGGTGTATCATGACGTTTGGTGCGGCGACGGTAATGAGTATGGACAAGTACAAGGTTTCCCCACCTTTTACGAGGGCTGTCCATCTCTGTTGAAACATGCCTTGTCGCTGAACAAAGCCGGAATGGAAAGCCGTATTCACAGCGGGCTTGTCTGCACCGGCGACCAGTTCATCACTAACCGTATGGAGCTGGAGACCATCAAGCAACGTTTTCCTGACGGTCTTGCCGTTGATATGGAGTCTGCTGCCATTGCCCAGACTTGCTATCTGTACAATGTTCCTTTTCTCAGCTTCCGCATCATTAGCGACACGCCCGGAGTAGAAGACCATGCTTCGCAGTATGCTGATTTTTGGGGAACCATGGCAGAGCGTTCATTCCTCACGATATGGACCTTCCTCTCCACCCTTCCCGGTAATTTATAACTCATAACTTATAACTCATGAAGAAGATTCCCAGTTTTACAATTGACCACATCCGCTTGTTGCGCGGTATTTACGTATCCCGCCAGGATGAAGTGAACGGAGAAACAGTCACTACTTTCGACATCCGTATGAAAGAACCCAACCGCGAGCCTGCCTTGGGACAAGGTGCTCTGCATACTATCGAACATCTTGCCGCCACCTACCTGCGCAACGACCCGCAGTGGCAGGACAAGATTATCTATTGGGGCCCCATGGGCTGCCTCACCGGTAATTATCTGCTGATGAAGGGTGACTTGAAGCCGCAGGACATACTGGCACTGATGCAAGATACCTTCCGTTTTGTTGCCGAATATGAAGGTGAAGTTCCCGGTGTCGCTCCGCAAGATTGTGGTAATTATCTGCTCCACGACCTGCCGATGGCTAAATGGGAGTCTGCCAAATACTTGCATGAGGTATTGGAACAAATGAAAGAGGAGAATATGAAATATCCGGAAAAAGAAGAAAAATAAGGGATTAAGGATTAAGGATAAAGGATAAGGGATAAGGGATAAGGGATTACTGGGGTCGCATAGACTTTAATATAGGCATAACCCCATCCTTAATCCCTTATCCTTTATTATCACACAATCTCAATCCCCTGCTTCTTGCAAAGTTGTAATCCCAGGTCTTTCAACTTGAATTTCTGTATCTTGCCACTTCCTGTCATGGGGAATTCTTCGATGAAGAAGATATACTTGGGTATCTTGTAGCGTGATATTTTGCCGATGCAGAAGTCTCGTACATCCGATTCGTGCATATCCACTCCTTCGTGCAGGATGATGAAAGCGCCTACGGCTTCACCGTACTTTTTAGACGGAATACCGGCTACTTGCACATCTTTTACGCCTTCCAGTTGATAGAGGAACTCTTCAATCTCGCGCGGGTAGATGTTTTCACCGCCGCGGATAATCATGTCTTTGATGCGCCCCGTGATGCGGTAGTTGCCATCCTCGTCTTTCACTCCCAGGTCGCCCGAGTGCAGGAATCCGTTCTTGTCGATGACCTCGGCGGTGGCTTCGGCATTCTTGTAGTAGCCCTTCATGGTGTTGTATCCGCGGTTGCACATCTCGCCCTGCACGCCTACGGGGCACTCTTCGCCGGTTTCGGGGTCGATAACCTTTACCTCCGTATGTTCAAAGTCGCGCCCTACGGTGTTGCAACGTACGTCGAACGGGTCGTCTATCCGGGTGGCCGTCATTCCGGGAGCAGCTTCGGTCAGCCCATAAACGCTGGTTACCTTCATGTACATTTTCTCTTCCACCTGCTTCATCAGCTCTACCGGGCAGAGGGAACCTGCCATGATGCCCGTACGGAGGCTGGACATGTCGAACATATCGAACATCGGATGGTTCAGTTCGGCAATGAACATGGTGGGTACGCCGTAAAGCGCCGTGCAGCGTTCCTTGTGAATGGAAGCGAGCACTACCAGCGGGTTGAAGCGTTCCACCATTACTTCCGTGCAGCCGTGTGTCAGGCAGTTCATGGTGGCAAGTACCACACCGAAGCAATGGAACAATGGTACACAGACGCAAAGTTTGTCATCGGCGGTAAACTTCATGTGTTCACCGGTAAGAAAGCCATTGTTGGCAATGTTGTAGTGGGTAAGCATGACACCTTTCGGAAATCCTGTAGTGCCGGACGTGTATTGCATGTTCACTACATCGTGGCAGGTCACCTGACTCTTGAGCTCATTCAGGCGTCTGTCTTCTATATTGTCGCCCAAGAGGAGTATTTCGGTGGTATTGTACATGCCCCGGTGCTTTTCTTGGCCCACATAGATGACGTTTTTCATATAAGGGAAACGTTCGCTTTTCAGGTGTCCGCGCTGGCAGGTTTTCAGTTCCGGAAGCATGGTATAAGTCATCTGCACAAAGTCACTGTCCTTTTCGCCATTGACGATGCAGAGGGTATGCATGTCGGAGTTCTGGCAGAGATATTCCAGTTCAGACTGTTTGTAGTTGGTGTTCACCGTTACGTAGACAGCACCAATCTTGGCGCAAGCGTATAACAGAGTCAGCCAGTCGGGTACGTTGGCTGCCCAGATGCCTACGTGTGTTCCCCGTTCCACGCCGATGGCAATCAGTCCTTTGGCCATGTCGTCCACCCGGCGGTTGAACTGGCTCCAGGTGAAACGCAGGTTGCGGTCGGAGTAAACGATATATTCTTTGTCTGGTGTTGTCGCGGCCCAATGTTCCAACCATTGGCCGAGGGTGCGTTCGTATAGCATAATAGAATTGAAAGTTAAAATCTTGTCCGGCACTCTTTTGAGCGTTCTTTCATAAGGATGTTTTTCTGTTTTTACGAGCAACATAGTGAGCCATGTGACAGATAAAAACAGAAAAACAGACTGGAAGAAATCTGAGAAGAAGCCGGAAAAGTGCTTTTTGAAGAAAAATTAAACAGGCTCTAATCAAATGGGTGTGTAAATCACTGCAAGAATCTTGGCTGCCTGTCCCTGATAGGCATGCACATGGTGGGGCACGATAGAGTCGTAATAGATGCTGTCGCCCTCCTCCAGCAGGTAAGTGTTCTTGCCGTAGCTGATTTCCATGATGCCCGCCATCACCAGGATAAACTCCTCGCCCTCGTGCGAGGAGAGTACAAAGTCGCAATCGTCTGTGGCAGCCACATCGATGATGAACGGCTCCATGTGGCGGTCGGCTTTCGACCTCGAGAGCGAGTGATACTCCATGTGCTTGCGGCTGTGGATGGCATTGTTGGAGAAACTGATGCTGTTCTGCGCCTCGTTCTTGCGGCAGACCACAGGTCCGTTCTCGTCTTGGTCGTCAAGGAAGGTGCCCAACCGCACCCCCAGCACGCGCGCTATCTTGATGAGAGGAGCCAGTGACGGAAGGTCGATATTGTTTTCTATACGTTCAATCTGTTCGATGGCAAGTCCCGAACGTTGTGACAGTTCTTCCATGCTGATAGATTGGCTTTCGCGGAGCGATTTAATCTTTTCTCCTACAATTTTGCTGGTGTCCATAATGGTAATCAATCTCTAAGGTTATGATTTATAATTGTTAAATTGCAAAAATAAGAGAATCTTTGGCTTGTTGCAACATTCTTGGAAAAAAAAGTTTGTTTTGTGGCCGCAGCTCATTTAAAACAGACTTTTACGCTGGCTGCGTTTGAAAAAGGTATAAGATATGGAGGAGGTGCGGCTTAGGTATTTGCAGGACACTTATATATAATAAATGTATAGTCAGGCAATTTATTCATCTGGTTGTGCACAGTTATGTTGCGAAACGAAGAGTTTAATTCGTTAGACATCTGTCTAATGAGAAAAAATGGCGTTCGAAGATATTAAAAGACGGAAGGAGAAGCTAAAAGATGCGCGTTTTCTAATATGGAGTCGTGCAGATAAAAGTTCAAATAGGTTTCTATTAAGGAAACATACGACATTGAAAATGTAAAGTATCATTCAGTCCCCCACAGGAGCGCGCCCCTGTGGGGGACTGAATAGTTGCTGATGTGCTGTGATTTCTAAAGGTTTATTAAAATCAAAATGTCTGTCATCACTAAATTCGATTATTAAGTTAGTTCCGAGGGAACTTAGACCCTTTTTGAATTTATTAAGATTACGGTGGCAAATATAGGATATTTTGGCATATAAAAGAAAAAAATCGTTCCATAAATTCTTCTTCCTCCTTTATGTTTTTAAAATGTCTCTGTAAATAGGCAATTTTCTTATAATTGAGGTGACTATGATTCTACCTATTTGCATATATACCTTATTTATATATACAATACCGGCGGTGTGCCCCCAATAGGGTTTTATTACAGATTTCTCAGATTGTTTGATTTGATTATGAGAAATTTAAAGAAGAGTCTGTGCGAATCTGAGTAATCTGTGGTGGTTTTTGGCGCACCTCCATATTGGTTCGGTTTGATAGACATAAGTGTTTGAGACGATAGATATTTGTGCCTGTTATCCGTTGATAATCAGCATGTAATTCTTCCTGCTATTTCTACGATTGCTCGGCTGCGCCGTGCGATGGCATCTGCCGGAAAGCCTTCCGTTTTCAAAGCGGTTCATCGGTGTTGAAGAAGCGCCGATTTGCCGACCAAAGTACCCTCGGAACTAACTTAATAATCGAATTTAGTGATGACAGACATTTTGATTTTAATAAACCTTTAGAAATCACAGCTATGTTAAAACTGCTAAAATCAGTCAGTATGATGCTGTTCCTCATGGGGCTTTCCACCGGAGCAGCTTACGCAGTTTCCAATACGGGAACTGACGATGTGCGAATCACACAACAGAGTGCTACGTGTACGGGTGTCGTAACAGACTCCACAGGCGAAACCGTCATCGGTGCGTCCGTCGTGGTGAAAGGTACTACCAACGGTACCATTACCGGTCTCAATGGTGATTTCACTTTGAACAACGTGAAGAAGGGCGACATCATCCAAATCTCTTTCGTGGGTTACAAGACCATAGAAGTGGCTTGGGACGGCAAACCCATCAAAGTGAGCATGGAGGACGACTCTCAGACGTTGCAGGAAGTGGTGGTAACCGCCCTCGGCATCAAGCGCGAGAAGAAAGCGTTGGGTTACGCCATGCAGGAAGTGAAGGGTGACGCTTTGGTGGCTGCCCGCGAAACCAATTTGGCGAACGCCTTGAGTGGTAAGGTGTCCGGTGTGCAGATTATCCGTTCAAGTAACGGTCCTGCCGGTTCTTCTAAAATCCAGTTGCGTGGTGCCAACTCTGTGACGGGTACCAACCAGCCGTTGATTGTGGTCGATGGAACGCCACTGGATAACTTCACCGGCGCCGACAACAATGACTTTTGGAACCCATCTACCGATATGGGTAACGGCCTTTCGGATATCAATGCCGAGGACATCGAATCCATGTCAGTATTGAAAGGTGCATCTGCCGCCGCCCTCTACGGTTCGCGCGCCGGTAATGGCGTCATCTTGATTACTACCAAGAAAGGTTCGCAGAACCCGGGTCTGGGTATCACCATCTCCAGCTCTATCTCCATCGAGGACGTATTCATGAAGCCCGACCGCCAGATGCTCTTCGGTCAAGGTTCCGATGGCATTTATAACGCGCAAAGCGGTAGTAACTGGGGACCGGTCATCGACGGCAAGATGGTGGAGGACTGGGAAGGAAAGTCTGTTCCTTTCAAGTACTACGACAACGTGGGAAACTTTTTCAAGACAGGCGTCAACGCCACGGAGAACGTCGCTTTCTCGCAGCAGTACAACAAGACTTCCGTCTATACCTCTTTTACCAGACTGGATGACTTCTCCAAGATTCCGGGTGCAGACTACAAGCGTACCAATGTGACTACCCGCATTGCCTCTACCTTTGGTAAGGACGACCGTTGGAGCATTGACGGTAAAGTGCAGTACATCAACTCTTACGCCAAGAACCGTCCCATCTCCGGTCAGAATGCAAACAACTATTTCTATGCCATGTACTCCTTCCCGCTCACGATGGACATTACCCGCTTCAAGCAGGCTGTGGATCCGACGGACGGCAGCATGTACTGGTGGGCAAAAGGTAACAGCCGTAACCCCTACTGGTCCAAGGATCACAGTACTAACGAGGATAGCCGTAACCGTTTCTTGATGAACTACTCGATGAAATATCAGTTCACAGATTGGTTGAACGCTGAAATTCGTTTCGGCAGCGATATGTACTACACAGAAACCGAAACCAAGCTGACTTCCGGCGGACCGGATTCTGAAACAGGCCGTTACAGCGTGGGCGAACAGAAGTTCTATGAAAACAACTACAGCTTCTTGATTACTGCACAGAAAGACCAGGTGCTTGGCAAGTTCGGTGGCGTGGTTACCTTCGGTGGTAACTTGATGCAGCGTCGTTCGACGGGTATCAGTACCTCGGCAAGCGAACTCATTGTTCCCGACCTCTTCTGGATTACCAACTCCGAGTCTTCCAAACGTGACATTTCGCAGACCCTCTCTCATCGCAAGATTAACTCCTTGTATGGTACGTTTGGCGTAAATTACGACGGTTGGGTGTTCTTGGACGGTACGTTCCGTAACGACTGGTCTTCCACGTTGAGCAAGGAAAACCGTTCCTTCTTCTATCCTTCAATCAGTGCATCGTGGGTCATCAGCGATATGGTGAACAAGACGGGACACGAAATGCCTTCCTGGTTCACGTATGCCAAGACGCGCGTCTCTTTCGCACAGGTTGGTAACGACATGGACCCCTATCAGTTGTATAACACTTACTCCATCGGTTCCGATGGTTTCACTGGCGGTGTTACAGGCAATACAGGCGGCACCTTGTACAACGACAGGGTACGCAGCGAGCTGATTTCTTCTTGGGAAGCAGGTTTGGAAGTACGTTTCTTCAACAACCGTTTGGGCTTCGACTTCGCTTGGTATAAGTCGAACGCACGTCGCCAGTTGCTGAACATGCCGATGAACTCACTTTCCGGTTACAGCCAGTATAAAATCAATGCCGGTGACATCCAAAACACAGGTATCGAAATCATGCTGAATGCCACTCCGGTGCAGACCAGAGACTTTACGTGGGATACGCAGGTGAACTTCTCGCAGAATAAGAACAAGATTATCGAACTGGAGAAAGGCATCGAGGAATATCGTCTGGGCGGTTATGACAATCTGAAAATCATTGCCAAGGCTGGCGGTAACTACGGTGAAATCTGGGGTACTACGTTCACGCGTGTGACCGATAAGAGCAGCCCTCACTACGGCAAACTGTTGCTGAATTCCAGCGGTCTGCCCCAAGGCAATTCACAGATGACGAAACTGGGTGACCAGCAGGCTACTTGCCTGGTAGGTTGGACCAACACTTTCACTTACAAAGGATTCACGCTGAGCGCATTGGTTGATGCCCGTTTCGGCGGTAAGATTTTCTCCGGTACCAACCGTGCCCTGCAATCCAATGGTACGGCAGCTTGTACCGTGGTGGGCGGCAAGCGTGAGCAATTCGTGGTTGACGGCGTGATTGCCGACGGAAACGGCGGATACAAAGTGAGCGATGTTGAGGTGACTCCGCAACAGTACTGGGCAGCCGTTACCGGCTCAACAGGTAACCTGGGTATCGGCGAGGCAAACCTTTACGATGCCTCCAACATTCGTTTGCGTAACCTCTCCTTGAGCTACGCTTTCCCCAAGAAGATGCTTTCCAAGACTCCGTTCCAGCAAATGAAGCTGGGTGTTTCCTGCAACAACGTATGGATGATTAAGAGTCACCTGAACGGTGTTGACCCCGAATCAGTCTTTGCAACAAGCACCAATGCTACCGGTTTCGAGAATATGTCTTCTCCCACTTCACGGACATACTTGTTTAATGTAACCCTTGGTTTCTAATCCTATAATATCAGAATTACAATGAAAAAGATAAATAAATATCTCTATGGGTTCCTGTTGGGAACCATGACTGTCGGGTTGGTTGCTTGTGACGACTTCGACGAAATCAATCTGAGCCCTTCCGCTGCCGGTGCGGAAAGCATGCGCCCGGACTACCTGCTTGCCACCTCTTTCCAGAAAGCACAGCAGAACCCGAACGACAACGAACGTGTATTTGTTTACAATTGGGCTTCTATTGCCCGCGTCATCGGTGAAAATACCTTCGGATGCGCCGCCCGCTACAGCGACGAGTACAACGGCTGCCTTTACAGCTTCTCGTCCAACTCCATCAGTGCAGCCACCAATGCCATCAAGCTTGTGGACGAAAACGAGGCTGCCGGAAACTACAACGAGCGTGAGAAGAAATATAACAACAATATACGGCAGATTGCCCGCATCTGGCGTTGTATGGTCATTGCGGACTTCACCGATTGCTTCGGCCCTTACCCGCTGAACGCTTTCCAAGGTGTGAACCCCACGTTCAACAGCGTACAGGAAGTATACGACTTCATGCTTTCCGAACTGAAGGACGCACAATCCAAATTGGTGATGGATATTGATATTAGCGAAAAGGAGTCCAAACAGGACGCGGCTTTCAAACTGAACCCGACGAAATGGCAGAAACTGGCGAATTCCCTCCGTCTGCGCTACGCCATGCGTCTCTCCGAGGTGGATGCGGCAAAAGCCAAGAGCGAGTTTGAAGACGCTGCTCGCAGCGCGTTGCTGACAGACAACGCTGATTTGTTCGGTTTCCAGGAATATGGTGGATGGAGCGACTGGGAAGGTGTTTACAACCGTCCGTGGAATGACAATGTCATCTCTCAATCCATGGTCAACATCCTCACCGGTATCGGCGGCATCAAGACGGCGGAGAGTTACAATGCCATCACCGAAAGTACGGCCGACATCACTCCTTACGTGAAGCCCATGAACTACATCGGTCTGGAATTCAAGAACCACTATCCTGAAAATACGGATAACCCGATGAACTACCAATGGCTGGATGGTGTGCCCGAATCGGTTGACCCCCGCGCCTTCGTGCTCTACAACCTGCCGAACGATGCAACGGCAAACACTTACAGTGACGAGGCCAAGCAGACGGTGGCAGAAGAGGGTAATTCAAGTTATAAAGAGCGTGGTATGCTGGATACGGACGGAGAAACTTATACTTGGGGAAAAATAAACGCTACATTGACCTTCAATGGTGCGCTTTCCGGTGTAAGAACCGCTTGGAGTCCGACATTCAAGTTCAACGAAGTGGTGGTCAATAGTTGGAACACTTGCTCTTTCCTGAGCGAGAAGTATCGCAACAACTCGAAGGCACGTATCTGGTTCGGTCCGTGGGAGACTCACTTCCTGCTGGCTGAAGCTGCCGTTCGCGGATGGAGTGCCGGTACGGATGCCAAGACGGCTTACGAGGCAGGCGTTACCTCCAGTTTCGCTTATCACGGACTGGAGCGTTATGCAAGCGCATACTTGGCTTCGGAAGTATACAATCGTGTAGGTACATCGGCAAGTTTTGACCACACCGCAGAACCCGTTGACTTCGAGGCTGACTATGTGGACGGCTATACCAAGACCGCCGGCAAGAAAATGTATCACTATCCCGATGCTTCCAAGGCTCTGTACAAGGGTCACAAGCTGAACGATGCCCTGTCGAAGATTATCACGCAGAAGTATATCGCCAACACTCCTTACGGTGTGGTTGAAATGTGGAACGATCGCCGTCGTTTGGGGCTGCCGTTCTTTGAAGTGCCTGGTGCAGAAACCGTATTGACCGGTTCGGATATGGACAACGCAAAGACTTACGACCCCGTTACCCAGTCTTGCAAGAACGGTCAGACATGGGGTATGTTCACTCAGCGTATGCGCTACCCGACCTCTTTGGAAAATGCGGACGTGACCGAATACAACCACGCGTTGCAGCTCCTCGGTGGAGAGAACAACATGATGGTTCCGCTTTGGTGGGCTATCAAGTAAGATTGAGATAGAATAGGAAAAGGAAGGGGGTATCAGAACAAACTTTCTGTTTCCTTTTGATTAGGCACGGATTACACGGGATACACGGATTGGCAAAAGAAAAAAATCCGTGTAATCCGTGAAATTCGTGCTTGAGTTCTATCATTATGTTAGTCTTTCTTCATTTCGACACACCTAAATGTGTCTGAAAAGGTATACTTTTATATATGACAATGAAAACAAGAGCACTTTGCATTGACTTGCTGGTGGTATGGGGAAGCGTTATGCTTGCCAATGCCCAGCAGTCCACAGGCTATTACTTCAAAGAATTCACCGCCGGGAAAGTCCTGTTGAGGAACCGGCAGTTTGCCAAGGGCAAGTTTAACTACGATTGCATCAACAAGGAGATGCATTTCCTGAACGGAACGACGGACATGGTCGTAGAGAATCTGGATGACATCGACACGATAGCCGTGGACAAGCATCGTTTCATTCCGTTTGGAGGACATTTCCTGGAAGTGCTGACCGACCGTAACGCCACTCTTTTTGTCGACTGGAAGATACTTCCGAAAAGTGTAGGGAAAAAGGGAGCCATGGGAACCGTCACCCAAGGAAGCGTGCAGGCGATTGATGTCAACGCGCGCTACCAGCGTGTCAACGGCGAACAGGACCTGGACCTTTCTGTCTATAAGATGGCAACGGAGAACACTTATTATATATGTGTAGAAGGCAAATGGAAGAAATTCAGGAACGCGAAAACCTTGTTGGCACTTTTCCCTAAAGGGAGGCAGCAGGAGATGAAAGCGTTCATGGAGCGTGAGAAAGTCGACTTTGAGAATCCGAAAGAGATATTGAAAGTGCTCGTTGTGCAATCAGCATGGAATGAATAAGAAGAGCGGGAAACTTCCCAAAGGGGACTTCCCGCTCTTTTAAGTTCGCCCGACATGGGCATAATCTAATGGGTGCAAGTCCCTAACGCGGCCTAATAGCGGCAAGCGTACAGCCAAAGACAAGCTGCCAATGGCGACATTGGGTGTGAAGGAAGTC
>Ga0073908_1000407_pt1 | contig 71121 bp, 51 predicted proteins | sample MucameincwithD2O_FD_65484 | JGI IMG/M metagenome (GOLD analysis project Ga0073908, IMG submission 65484) | Mouse cecum microbial communities from Vienna, Austria - Mucus amended microcosms incubated with D2O | ecosystem: Host-associated > Mammals > Digestive system > Large intestine > Cecum... | reverse complement strand
TCAACTTAATAACTTGCGTTACTTTGTTAAAGCATTATTTCTTATCTTTTTTCTTTCGACAAGGTTCATGTGCTTTTTATTCTTTTCTTTCCTATTCAGTTTTTAAGGTGCTTTATCCCGTCACTTCTTCGTGACAGCTTTCTAATGATACCACAACGAATATTTAATGTCAACTATTTTTTCGAATTTTTTCAATAATTTTTGACGTAGTTCGAAATACTTATTTTTACCATTAAAAAGTCCGTTTTTCGCGGTCATCTTTAACTATTTTACACTTTTCGAGAAATTTTGCAAGCGTTTTCATCAACATTATATATATAATTAAAATAAATATCAATATTTAATATTGACGGACAAAAACGTATATCTCTTCAGCTAATCTTGCTCTTTTAACGACGCGACAAAACGCTTACCGCCGTTATACGCATCTGATATCTCTATCGGGCACCGCGTCGATAACTCCGCCGCCGATACATACGTCGCCGACGTAGAGCGTCGCGTACTGCCCCTCGACAATGGCTCTCTGCATATCGTCGAATTCGATCTTCACGCTGCCGTTTTCAAGAACTCTGCACGTCGCGTTCTGTTCCTTTTGGCGATGTCTTATTCTTGCCGCGCAACGGAATTCTTTCTTCTCGGGAGTTCCGTTGACAAAATTGAATCCGTCCGTTACGAGTTCTCTCGCGTAAAGCATACTTTGGTCGCCCTGCGAAACGTAAAGAATATTATTCTCGACGTCTTTTTTCGCAACGAACCACCTTCCGCCGTCCTTATTGAACGGCACTCCGCCCACGCCGAGTCCCTTACGCTGTCCGAGAGTATAATAGTATACGCCGTCGTGAAAGCCGACCGTCTTTCCGTCGAGCGTCCTTATCTCTCCCCTTTTCATTGGTATGTATTCCGATAAAAACTTCCTGAAATTCCTCTCGCCTATAAAGCATACGCCCGTGCTGTCCTTCTTATCCGCAGTGGAAAGTCCGTACTTTTCGGCAAGCTCCCTGACTTCGCTCTTGAGCATATTCCCGATAGGAAAAAGCACCTTCTCGAGCTGTCTTTCACTAACTTGATTGAGAAAGTACGTCTGATCCTTATCCTCGTCCTTAGCCTTCATAAGGTAATGTCTGCCGTCCGTATGCGATACGTTGCAATAGTGTCCCGTCGCGACGTGATCGGCGCCGAGCGCCAAAGCGTGTTTGACAAATGAATCGAACTTTATCTCCTTATTGCAAAGCACGTCGGGATTTGGCGTTCTGCCCCTTGAATATTCGCTGACAAAATGCTTGAAAACTCTGTCATAATATTCCTTCGACAGATCTATCGTATAATAAGGTATATCGAGTTTCTGACACACGGAGCGTACGTCGCCGTAATCGGCGTCCGCGCTGCAACAGCCGTTTTCGTCTTCCTCGTTCCAGTTCCGCATGAAAAGTCCTATGACTTCATATCCCTGTTCTTTTAAGAGGAGCGCGGCAAGCGAACTGTCTACCCCGCCGCTCATGCCTACGACTACTCTCTTACTCATAGAGCCCCGCAGACATATATCTCGTTCCCGAATCGGGTATGATGATAACTATGTCTCCGTCCTCTTCTCTCATCAGTTTAATGGCTCCAACGTATGCAGAACCTGCCGATATGCCAGCCAAAATACCGTATTTCGATGCAAGTTCTCTCGCGCCGTAATACGCTTCGTCGTTAGTGATGCCCATTATTTTATCGAGCTTTTTCAAATCGACTATGGACGGCATAAAATTCGCGCCTATTCCCTGTATCTTGTGAGCGCCGCTAACGCCCTTACTTAGCATCGGCGAATCCGTCGGCTCTAAAGCGCAAACTTTGGCGTCTATGCCGTTATCCTCTATATACTTTTTTATACCCATAGCGGTGCCGCCCGAACCGAGCGGAGATATCACCCATTTGACGCCGCTATTTACGTTAAATATCTCGGGAGCCGTAGTCTCGTAATGCGCAAGCGCGTTATCGGGATTGTCAAACTGCGAAGGCATGTACGCGCCCTTTTCGGCGACGATCTCCTTTGCTCTGTCAACTGCACCCTGCATCCCCAGCTTCGCGTCGGTCAAGATAACGCTCGCGCCGTACGCTTTCATCATATCTATACGCTCTTTCGACATATTGGACGGCATGACTATTAACGCCTTTATTCCGTAAGCTCTCGCAACCATTGCGAGTCCTATTCCCGTATTTCCGCTGGTAGGCTCTACGATAGTGCCGCCCGACTTGACGTCGCCTCTTAAAACCGCTTCTTTAATCATATAATAGGCGGCTCTGTCCTTTATACTTCCCGTAGGATTATAATATTCGAGCTTTGCGAAAACTCTGCTTTTGCCCATACCTGTGAGCTCTATCATCGGCGTATTGCCTATGAGTTTAACTATATTCATAAAACCTCCCAAATACTATACGAATCGCCGCATATCAGCGCCGATAAAATTCACAGCCGATATATATTAGTATATGAACTGCGAACAAGCGTTGCCGATAAATATCGGACTTTGACGATCTGCTAAAATAATTAAATAAACAGTTTCTTTACTTCGTCGAGCCGCGAAGTCATCATATCGTAACCGTGCTCGTAATTCTTCTTTATCTGCCGGAGATCTCTTTCTCTGCTCCTTAGCGGATATTCCGGACGCAGTACAACGGCTTTGCCCTCTCTTTCGAGTTCTTCGACATATCTGACCGTATCGTTATATTCCTCGTGTCTTCTCAAAAGAAGCTCCGCAAACTTCGGATACTTTTTCCTTATGCTTCTCGCCGCTATCTTAACTCCCGAATTGAGCTCTTTGACGTACCCTTTTTCTCTCGTTAATATTATGAGATTCTTTTCCGAACCGTCGGCTATCGCCTTCCTTATCGGAATAGGATCGGCGACTCCACCGTCATAATACGCTCTCCCGTCTATTGTAATAGTTGGAAACATCAGCGGTATGGCGCAGGTCGCTTCGAGAAGTTCCGTCATGCCTTCGATTTTTGTTCCGTCTCTATAGTCGGCTTCACCCGTAACGGCGTCGGTTATTCCCACCTTGAACTCGCCTTCGTACTGCTCTATCGCATTATAATCGAGCGGATAGAGTTCGCGCGGTACGACGTTAAAGCTGAAATCCAGTCCGAAATAGCACTTTTCTCTGAAAAAGTTCCTAAGTCCTATATAGCGTTTATCACGTCTTAAACCTAAGAGAACTTCAAGATTTCGCCCCTTTTGTCCCGACACGTACGAAAGCGCGTTAGTCGCTCCCGCCGACACTCCTATAACGTATGGAAATCTTATTCCGTTATCCAAAAGAGCATCCATAGCTCCCGCGCTGAATATCGGTCTGAAAGTTCCGCCTTCGAGAACTATTCCGCGCTTCTCTTTCATAGATTCTTGATGCTCTCGATAGCAAGAGCGAGTTCTCTGCACTCTATCTCTTCGACTCTGCCGCAGTCGGCAAGAGATGCGAATTCAGGTCTTATCGGCATTCTGGCAAGAACGGGCAGCGAGTGCGCTCCCGCAACTTTTTCTATACTGCTCTTCCCGAAAAGCTCTATCCTCTTTCCGCAGTCGGGACACTCGATATAGCTCATATTCTCGACAAGACCTATGATAGGAACGTTCATCATTTTAGCCATCGCGACCGCCTTATTCACTATCATGGAAACAAGCTCCTGCGGAGTAGTGACAACTATTATACCGTCGACGGGGAGAGACTGAAAAACAGTGAGAGGCACGTCTCCCGTTCCCGGAGGCATATCGACGAACATATAGTCAACGTCACCCCATACGGTATCGCTCCAAAACTGTTTCACAACGTTCGCCAATATCGGTCCTCTCCATACAACGGGCGAATTGACGTCCTCGAGCATAAGATTTATCGACATTATTTTCATACCGCCGGGCAATTCAGCAGGGAATATATTCTTTCCGTCGCTGAGCGCCGCGCCGTCTTCTCCGAACAGCTTTGGTATGGACGGACCGGTTATATCTCCGTCGAGAACTGCCGTATTATATCCCGCTCTATTCATCGCGCTTGCGAGAAGCGCCGTCGTCATAGACTTGCCTACGCCGCCCTTTCCGCTCATAACGGCAATGACCTTCTTTACGTTGCTGTGTTCGTTCAATCTCGCCTTCATTGATTTCGGATCGGAAGAGCAGCTTTCGCATCCCGTCTTGTCGCATCCGTCGCACTGACTCATATTCGTTACCTCTTCTAAATTATTAAAGTCCGCTATTCGCATTATCATTATCGCAATATGCGAACGCGGCGTATTTTGTCATAAATAAAAACGAGTCCTCCGCAATGAAGGACTCGCTCAAGTTCGGTTATTTTACCTCGATAAGTCTGTTATAAACGACCGCGTCGTCCCCTATTTTATCGGTGTACTTAACTATCTGATATCCTGCGAACGAGTTCGTCCTTATTTCTCCTTCGACGCTTCTCTCTTCACCCATGAAGTAGTACTTCGAATTCGACGGAACGCTTATCGTCGTAATATCGACGTTCTGGTTATACTTCTTTATATCGTAATCGCTGAAGTATATCACCTTTTTGAGAACGGGGACCGTACTCCTGAAATTCGAGTAGGTCACGTATTCGTCGCCGAGCGTCTCTATCGCATTGCTCATATTGTTAGTCGTATAATCTTTGATATCGGCGCTTCCCTCTTTTCCTGCTATGACGGCGCCGAGACCGCCGACCTTATCTTTGTTGTAAGCGCTCTTTCTTACGGTGCCGCCAACGTTATCGCCGACGAAGCCCGCCTTGTTCGGATTGCTGCTTTCTCTGATATTGATAACGCTATACGCGCTCTCTATTATCGAAGTATTCTTGCCTGCAAAACCGCCCTGAACAGGGATAGTATCGCTTCGCGAGATCGTACCGTCCTGAACGTAACAATACTTGACGGTACCTCTGTTGTCGCCGACAAATCCGCCGCCGTACGCGGTGATCCCGTTGATAGCGCTGTTCTGAACTACGTTACCCATCGAATACGAATAGGTTATAGTTCCCTCGTTGACGCCTACGAAACCGCCTATAACGCTTCTGACAACGCTGCCTGCAACGTCCGTCTGAACGTCGCCGGTTGCAAACGAGTAGGAGATACTTCCGCTGTTATATGCAACGAATCCTCCTACTATCGACTCGCCTTCAGTCGCGATAGCGGTAACCTTCGAAAGCGATTCGGAATTTGAGATCGTTCCGATATTTCTTACTGCTATAGCTCCGACGTTCGCCGCTTTCAACGTGACTTTCGATATGACGCTGTCCATATCGCCTCTGTTCTCATATACGACCGCGCCTATAGCGACGTTGCCGTTGACCGTTATACTGCCTTCGACTATTACGTTACTCAAAGAGCCGTTATTCGTATTGGCGACGAGCGCGGTATTCGCAAGCGAATCGACGCTGACGCTGACAGAGGAGAACGACACGTTCTTGACTACGGCGTTCTTTGCGATATTTCCAAAGATAGCTATCGACTCTCTCGTGAACATATCGCTCATCTTAATGCCGCTTATCGTATGGCCCTGACCGTCGAACACGCCCTTAAAGTCATATCTGCCCATCACCCATTCGGTGTTATTGATATTGATATTCTTCGTTAGTCTGAATTCTTTACCGCTAGTATCCTGATTGATAGCCCAGATAAGCTGAGGATACTCCGATATTTCGTAATATTTGCCTTCTTCGTTAAATTTCGGGATCACGGAATTTTTATTACCGTTATCGTCCGCATAATCGCTCTCTTTCGGAACGTACTGATAATAGCTTCCCTTAGCGAGCTCCGTCGGCGCAGACTCCAATACGTTCTTTTCGTCGTCGCCTACCGCTACTATCGAGAAAGCGAATATACGTCCCGCGTGTACGGACTCCTTAAATCTCTCCTCTTTTTCGAGATCGAGACTTACGGTATCCGCAGAATCGACGGAAAGAGTGAGCATATTGCTCTGATTAGTCGTAGCCGTAACGCTATATCCCTTCGCTCCGTCTACCTTGTCCCAACTGAGCGTAGTTCCCGAAAGGCGGAAAGTCGTAGCGTCTACCTTCTTGAGTTTCGTAAACTTGATAACTTCGCTGGGATCGGAATCTGTATATACTCTGCCGTTATCTCTGTTGTACGCAACTACGCTTATATCGTACTGTCCGTCCTGCTCTATCTTAAGATTGCTGATAGAGGTATCCTTGGACGTCGTTTCGTAGGTGTATATTTCGCCGTCCGCTACGTCCGTTCTCTTAGCGGTTATCCTGTAGTGCGTAGCGTTCTTTTCCTCTTCGCTCATCGTCCACTTGAGACGTTCCTTCTCGTACTTGAATTCCGTCGGAGTCGTGAGCTTACGGGAATTGGTGTAATTGACTACGTTGCTCCACGCGGAAGCGGAATAATCGTCGTTCGTAGTTATCGCTCTCACCTTTATCTGATAAACGCCGGCTTCGCTGAAAGCCTCGTTCTTCTTATCTATCGAATATTTCGTATCGGTAACGCTTATCGGATCGACGTCGTTAAAACTTATGCCTATAAGCACTTCGTACGAAGTCGCGTTCTCTATAGCGCTCCACGTAATATCGTAAGTATCGCCTTTATCCTCTCCGATAAGGACGGGACTGACCAGCGCCGTAGTAACGTTGAATTCGAACTCTTCCGAATACTTAGAATCGGTATACTTACCTTCGCCCTTTGCCTTTACCTTCACGGTATGCTTACCTTTAACGTCGGTAGTGTACGTAAAGAACGTATTCTTCGTCTCATATTCTTCACTGCCGTCTACGTTGACAACGTAACCGCTCGCATTCTTCACCTCGTCCCACGAGAGGGTATTACCCGATATGCTTACGTTCTTTGGCGGTTTCAATTCGCCGCCGGAACAAGCGGCAAGTCCGACTACCATAGCAAGCGCGAGTATTATCACAAGCAGTATTGTGGTTTTCTTCATAATGTTACTCCTTAATTATCCGAGAGACGCTCTGATACTATACTGCGTCTAATAAATATAGTACCAAATATCGCTGTAAATTTCAAGTATTTTCCGCATTAATTTCAATCAAAATGCCTACTACGTCTTATTATCCGTACAAAACGCAAAAGTATTCCGAGAGCTGCCTGCCGACCCATATTAACATCGCTACCGATCGTTTAACTTAAACATACAAGTAAAACGGACTCCGCGATTGCAGAATCCGTTTCCTGTGGAGCGGCAGCTAAAAAACTGCCTTTATATATTTATTATGCCTTAGTTACGATACGCCCGCGTTTTATCAATACGCGTTTCTCTTCTTCCTGATTATCATAACGGTTACGAAGAACGCTATAAAGAGGAGCGCTGCGCCGCCTGCTATCGCGATGAGAATTATCTGACTGTCGGTGACCTTAGTCTGTTTTGCGGTAGTGAGTTTGAATCCTACCTTGTTTTCGGCAAAGTTACCGCTCTCGTCGTCGACTCTTATCATTATCTCGTACTCGGTATCGGCATCGAGGTCGGTAAACTTATTCTTGGACGTCCAGGTCTTTCCTCCGTCTATCGAATACTGGTAAGTAAATCCGATTATCTCGTTCGATACGTTGATGATTATCGTATCCGCAGTCTTCTTGTCAACGGTGTACTTGATTTCCGTAGGAGTTACCTCATAAGTTCCGTAGTCGACTCTCAAATCGCCGAAATCATAGTTGTCGTTTTCGAAACGGGCCTTTATCTTATAAGTTCCGCAATCGCTCGTGCTTCTTACGGGGTTAGTTCCGTTTCCTCTGTACGCTTCGAGGACTACGCTCGTTCCTTCCGGCAGACCAAATCCGCTAAAGAGACTCATATCCGGCGTGAGTTTCAAGTTACTGCCGTCGTACGTCTTATTGAGGCTGACCTTGCTGTCTATTGTCGGAACGGTCTCGAACGCATAAGTCGCCTGCTTTATCTCGAACGGCATCGAGAAGATAACGTTGCCGCCTTCCGCAAGAGCTACTTCGCCGCTATCCTTTCCTACGAGTTTAACGTCGTCGCCATAAGCGTTGATAATACCGATAACGTACTTACCTACCGCTGTAGGAGCTTCATCAAACGGATCGGCGAAATCGGTATCTTTCGCGTCGTAATACCTGATGATGACAGCCCAATCGTTATTATTCGTATCTATCGGCAGCTTCAGCTCGTCGCCGTAAACGTATTCGGTCACTATGTCCTCGCCGAATGAGAATTCTATATCGAGCTTCTTGATCTCGTATTCCCACTCTACCACGCCGTAACCGTCTCCGCTTGCGATAACGTAATTCTTCTCGTCCACTTCGTTCACGGTCATAAGATACTTGCCTGCGCCGCTTATGACCTGCGTTTCGACGTATCTCGTACCGTTATCTATTGCGAACGAAGCCTTATAGCTGAGTTCGTAACTCTTATCGCCGTCGACGTAAGTCGCCGTTATGACAGGAGCTTCGCCATTAAACGTATCGATATCGCTTGCAAATACGAGTTTGCCTATATTAGCGCTATCGTTGATTATGAGTTTATATACGTTGAGCGTGAAGTTCGCATCCTTTACGATAACGTTATTGTCGTTATCGAAGTAGCTTACTGCGATATTGTATACGCCCGAGTCGCCGAATACAAGGCTTTCAGTCTTCTTACCGTTCACGCTGAACGCTACGCCGTCGACGTCTTCGGCGAATTCTCCGAAGAGAACGTCGTTTCCGATAAGATCGAGGCTAACTCCGTTGATATTGTAATAAGTCTTATAGTAGTTATTGTCTCTGTCGAACGTAACGCCTTCGCCGCTGACTATCTCGCCGAAGAGTTCGTTGTTCTTATCCGTAGTTATAACGCCGGGAGTATCTATTACCTTACTGTTGATGATGAGCGTCTGAGTTACGCTAGCTACGTCGTACATACAGCTATCGCTCTTCTCGATAACGACGGTATACTTTCCGACGGCAAGTTTTCCGAGCGCGAATTCTTCGCCGATATCGTTGCCGCTAGCATCCTTATACGTTACGGTGTAATCGGACGGAACGAGTTTCCCGTTGCCCGCGACTATCGGATACGTCTCGCCGTACGTCTGATTGAGCGAAGTAAGATCTATCGCAAAATCTATTACCTCTTTGACAACTCTTATTCTTATCGAACTTACGCTCGCATTGTAGTTGTTCTCCGCGTTATCTTCATTCGGAAGAACGCTCAAAGTTATAGCGTATTCGCCGAGCATCGTCGAGACTACCTTGTCGATACCGTCGAGTACTTCGCCGCCGAAGGCTATGTCGAACGCGTATTTTTCAACTATATCGTCATATCCCGCCGGATACTTAACGGAATCAATGTCTCCGTTATAGTAAACTGTCTTTATTCCGCCGCCGTAAACCGACGAAGTAACGTAATCTTTCTTATCTACGACAACCGTAAATACCTTCTCGCCTACGAAATTGACGTTCGTAGAAGTAACTTTGACGGTATACTCGCCGACCTCTATAATGTTATCCACTTCAACGCCGTCCTTTGCGATAACGACGTTGACGTCGCTCTCAACGTTCAAGAACGCGTTGTTCGATACTATTCCGAGAGCTATAGGATCGTTTAGACCCTTGAATATCTCCGTTCTGTCGGAATTGGTTATCGCTCTCTCGAGCGCTATAGCGTTGACTGTCAAACTGAACGTATTATAGTTAGCCGCTATATTCTGGTTCTCTCCGAAGGATACGCTCACGGTATACGGCTCGTTAGTCTCCGAAGTTATAGCGAATACGTCCTGAGTATCGCCGCTCACCGCGAATGTGAAGCTGTTCATTATCTCCTTTCTTACCGACTCTTTGATATTCGTCCAACCTTTTACGAAAGACTGGAGAATAGCTTCTCTCTTACCCGTAGAATAATCGTAGATATTCTTGAGCTCCGAAAGCGTGAATCCGTAATCTTTCTCTATATCGGCAAAGTTGAATTCAACGTTCTTAGCCTTTACTTCGTAGTAACACGGATCTCCCGCAAGAGAGAGAGTATAGTTCCTGTCGAGAGTCTTGAGCGCGAGAGCGTAATTGCCTACAGCTACGGACATATCCGCCGCATTGGCTCTTACGACGCTCACGTCGATACTTTCATATCCGGGAACGAACTGTCTTGCGTCTATCGAGTATTTCGCTTTGCTTGCGAACAGTTCCGCTTCTTCGAGGAACGAGTATTCGCCGAATTCCTCGGTTATCGGATAATCGTTGTTGAAGAAGTACTTGAGTTCCTTAGGCGCGACCTTTACGCTCACGGTATCCATATCGCCGTGTACGAGCGTGTAGTTGACCTTATCGAGGAGCTTGAAGTTAGTTCTGATAAAGTGAGTGCCGACTACCGGATAATAATGTTCGGAATCGCCTATCTCGCTCTCTCCCTCAACGCTTATGATGCCGTTATTTTCGATAGGAGTAGCAGTAGCGTCGCTCTCTCTCAAAATAACTATCTCGATACTGTCGTATATCTTTTTAGCGTTATCGCCGAATACGAACGAATATCCGTTCTCACCCTCGGCGTTCTTCTTATTTATCTTAGCGTTGATAACGCAAGGAGTGACTTTGAATACGAATATCATATTGACGTCATAGAGATACATCTCATCGCTCTGAGCGATCAGGGTATCGTCGACAACGAAATACTGACTGCTTCCGTTGATGGAAATAGGCTCGTTTTGAACAGTAAGAGCGTTATAAGCGTCGACTCTTGCGGGATCGAGTTTCAGGAACCTTGTCGTCGTCTCGTCCACAAGATCGGTAAATACGTACGCCTTATCGGTATCGAATACAAAGCCCGTTACGTTCATATTCGCAAACGGATAGGTCTCTTCGCTGTAGTCTACCGCGTATTCTTTGCTTCCTATTCCCGCATTGATACTGAGGAGAGCTCTCTTAGCTTCTACCGTAACGCCGTCTCCCTCCGCAATGCTTATAACGTAGTATCTATCGAAGTTCTCGCTAAATTTATCAGCGACCGTATAGCTCTCTACGTTGACGGTAATATCGCTGTAACCTTCCTTATCCGACTTCTTCACAGCCTTAGTTATCTTGAACTTCGTCGAGATACCGCTTGCAAGAGCCGCGTCGAATGAAGGCAGACCCGCTATAGACGCGGTAAAGTAGTTAAGGAAATTAGCGTTGTATTCAACGATGTTACCGCTAGCTCCGCCGCTCATTATACCGACCGTTATATCCGCCTTTTTAACGACGTATTCAATGCTATCGGCTTTGATTTTGATGTTATAGAACACCTCGTTTTCAACGCTGTAGTTAGCGATAGTTGCCTTGAACGTAACGGTTCCGTCGCCGTTATCTCTTACGAACTCGGGAATTATATCGCAGGTGAATTTATCTCCCTCAACAATGCCCGGAGTATTCACGCGATACGAATCGACGTTATTCGGATCGAACTCGTTCTTTCCGTAGACGTAACCGCCGACAGGCTCTTCCACGCCTACCGCTATCGAAAGCTCGAGAGAAGCTCTCTTGATATTGACCTCGAATCTGGTATCGCCTTCGTCCGTCATATTTCTAAGAGTATAGGTCTCGTAAAGAGGTCTTTCGTTACCTATTCCGTCTCTGAAAACGATTCCGCTCGCGTCTATCGTATATACGTAAGGAACGGTATCGGTTATCGCATCGTATTGACCCTTTGTGACTACTATCTCAGGCGTCTTTTCAAGATAATCGGATATATTATTGATAACGGTTCTATCGCTTCTGAATCTATATCTTATATCTATCTTGCTCGGATTGAAGGAATTAGCATCCTTACCGTACGTCGGAGAGGTCGGAGCAATCGTCGAATTATCGTAAACAATCTCCGACTCTATTATTTTCTTACTGAGAACGAACCCGCTCCATTCGGAAATATTAAAGACGTAGTTCGAATCCTGTATCGCAGCCGCGTAACCGTTAAACTTGATGTCATATACGGTTCTTTCCGCAGTTACCGAAGAGTTTCTTGCAGTAAAGTCGTACTTGAGATTGCTTGCGAACCTCTCTTTGAACGCGTCGACGTTATCTGCGTAGTTAGTCACTTCGAAATCAAACGAATTGATAAGATCGAACGTGTAATTTACTCCGTTATTACTAATTACCTGTCCGAATACTTCGGAGTTCTCCTGCTGACCGTCCTTTCTCACCATTCTGATATTTACGGCTCTCTTGGTAATGGTAAAGCTGTTGCTTCCCTCTATATTGTTCTCGTTCGTGTTGAATATGTAGTTCTTCATCGAACTGATATTACTTGTATACGTAGTATCGAGAAGCGTTATTTCGTCGACGTATACGAGTCTGTATTGACCCTGATTGACAGCGTTCTCGCCAAGAGCGCTCTGCGCTACGAAGTACGCGACTTCGCTGCCGCTCTCGTCCGCAATCACTCTGCCGTACTCATCGACGAAGACCTTCGCTTCCATAACGTGAATATTGCTGTCGTATACTCCGTTCTTAACGGCGCTTGCGTCTCCGCCCGCTTCCTTAACTATCTTCGAAGTTATTCTTGCGTAAATAGCTACCTTATTTATCGTTATGCGGTTATTGTGTTCGCTCGTAAATACAAGTCTGTAGTTAGGAGCAGACGATAAATAACCTTGGAGGATCGAAAAGTCTATCTGATACACTCCCGCGTCAAGATAAGCCTCGGGATCGACTATATTCACTATGGAATTAGTATCCGTATCTTTGATCTTTACGGTCGTACTGCTCGTCAAATCAAGCTGGGAATGTAATCCTTCGCTTTCAAGATAAGCTCCCTCGTTTATCGAATAAGAGAACGCTTTCTTTGCTATCGCCGCGATATTGTCGGTTCTGTAATTCTGTTCCAAAATATTCGACGTTACGGATATCGTGACAGGGCTTATCGTGAATTCGTAGATATCGCTATCATCAATGGCTACGGTTCCTCCGCCTATCGCAGGTATCTTGACCGCTTCGCCGTCGACGAGGTTGACTATCTGATAATTCTCGCTATTCGTATTATTGCTTATAACAGTATATACGGCTATCTGACCCGCAGAATAATTGCTCTCATCGAGCGTTGTCCATATTCCGCCAGTCCTAGTATTGTTGACCTTATATTCTAGCGTTATATTTCCGACCGACAGATCTTTTAACGTAGTTACGCTGCCGGTGCTGTCGATAATATCGAAATTACCGTTCATCTCGCTGACGATTATAGACGGAAGTTTGTTGTCGAGAGATATGCTTCTGTCGTCGTAATAGTGCGTTCCCGCAAAGTGCGAAGCGTTGAACTTAAGATAAAGTTTGGCGGCTATTATCTCCGCTTCCGCATCCGAAGATACGCTGAAACTGTAGTTCTGCAGCGACATCTGATCTTTATACGCGTCGGAAAGGAACTTCCATACGTAATTTCCGACTCCGATTCCGCTCTCTCCGCCTTCATTGACGAGGGTGAAGCTCATATTGAACGCCGCGTTCCTGAATTCATTAACGCTTGCGTCAAAACTCCACGAATCGTCTATAGATATACCGTCGGTTATCGTGAAATTGTCGCTTTCGCCCGTATACTTCGAGAACGTAAGAACTTGCGTCTCGCCGGTATATTCCAAAGCCGTAATATTGGGTTTAACGACAAGAGGTCTCTTTCTGATCTCGTAGAAGCTATTTCCGTCTCTCGTATACGTAACGTTATAGTTACCTGTAGCTTCGCCGTTAAACGTTACTCTGCTCGTCAATCTGCCGATCTCGTGGACCATTGCGTTGACGGCGTTCGGCATATCGAAAGTTATATCTATCGAATAGCCCGATATCATATCGTAGAGCTCTCCGCGGCCGTCGCTGACGATATAAGTTATCGCATTGGCTCCGGCAGCGCCGTTAGCCGTGAACGTCTCTTGATACTGAACCGCCAAACCGTCGTAATACTTGAAGTTGACGAAAGCCGACGCGTCGCTCACGTTATCCGCTCCGACTTTCTCCGCTATCTTGACGTACAATTCCTTCGGAGTGATGAGATAAACGAACTCGTTATTTCCCACGATCACGTAGTTATCTATAAGCGAATTATCGAAAGTGAGAACGTACGAGCCCTGATCCCAAACTCCCAACGGATCTTTTCCGTCTCTCTCGACGGTGTATACTCCGTTAAATACAGTCGGTATACCGTAAGAATCTACGGAAACTATCTCGCCTTTATCCATCGTGACGTCGCTCTCTGCAAGTCCCGTATAATTGAGCGGATAATTGAATCCTTTCGCATCGAATTCCTTGAACGTTCTTACGCCTTTCTTATATGAGATCGTGATCTCTTTCTTCTCAATATTTGCATTAATTATTATATTATCGCCTTCTACGTCCTCGAAGCCTCCGACTATATAGTTAGCGGAAGGCGCTCCGTCAACGTATATATTGAAAGCGTCTTTAGATATGGTGATAGTTCTGTCGCCGGCATTCTTCGAATCGAGTACGAGTACGTCCTCGCCGAATTCGAAAGAAACTTCTTCGCCCATAACTACCGCTCTGACCATAAAGTAATAATCGGAAATATCTCCGCGTCCTGCCATGAGTTTTTTGAAATTATCTACATCCTCATCGCAAACTTTATCCGTACCGTCGTAAGTCTTCACGTACTCAAGACCGGTGTATTGTAATAACAACCTGTAAGGAGTAATATTGGCGTCTTCGAAGAATATCTCGTTCGATCCGTTATATTGATAGTTTTCGTTACTGAATCTGAATCCTCTTATTCTTGCGCCGTTGTTTGCGTCGGGTAAGACGCCTTCGCTGTCAAACGTGAAGGAATCAGCCATAAGATTGAGTACGGATAGGCTCTCTCCGTCGGCAAGATTGCCGAGCGTAACGTACTTCGACCAATCCATACTGTTAGTGGATGCCTCTACTATATCCGTACCGTCGTACTCGCGATCCGCAGAGCCGTCGATCGGCGTAACCGTAAACTCTCTCTTTTCCACAACGAAATCGTAGGTGAACGAGATATCGTAATCTGCGATATTCTCCGAATTGTTGGGAACGCTATTTGAATATCTGTAACTGAACGCAAATGTATATTCTCCCGCGTTCTTTATGTTTGTAACGGTTTCTCCCGATTTTCTGTCGGTGATCGTAAGATATGCGCTTACGTCGGCAGCGTTGATTATTCCTTCGATGAACTTAGCCGTGAAATCCTCGGTTCTCTCGAGCGTATTTGTTGAGCTGTTGATGACGGGTCTTTCGACGCTGAGAAGATAATTTCCGCCGTTATTTATCGCATAGTCGCCGTTTTCATCCTTCGTGACCTTATTGAAGAAAAGGCTATTCACGATATCGGATACGTTTACGAAATCAACGTTATTATAGACGTAACTACGCGCCGTATTATTGATGTCGAAGTCGATTCTCAGCGACAGTCTGTTAGATATAACTACCGAACTCATGAAGTAGTCCGACATATAATATTCATACTTACCTGCATCGCTTATAGATATCCTATACGAATAGTTACCGCCTTCACTGCCTATATAGCTGTCTATATCGGAACCTCTCCAATCTCCGTCCGCGTAATATTCGACCTTCAAATACGTCGTGGAAGAAAGATCTATAGAGACGTTCGCATCCGCGCCTACCGCCGCAGTACCAGTAGGTACTTTGATGCTCAAAGCGCCGCCGCTCAAATCTATCTGCATATTGTTGTCGATATCGCTTATGATCACGACCTTCTTGAATACTGCGATAAATTTGTAACTTGCGTTTTCGTCATAAGCTACGATGAACGTCTTAGAAGCGTTAGCGTTAGCTTCGTCGTCGCCGTCAACGTCCGTCTTATAACCGAGGAATATAGCTCCGTTTGCCGCAGTAGCTTCGAATGCGAATACGCTGCCGGCTTTAACGGTCTTCGTTACCTCGCTTACGGTAATATCTTCGCTGTTTGCGGTAAAGGTACCGTTCTCGGAACTCTTATTGAGTACGACCGAATAATCTCTCGAGTCTATCACAGCCTCGAGCGTATCGGTCTCTTCTCCTTCTACGAGCGCCGTAGCTATTCCTATATTGCCCGCCTCGTCATAGCTAAAGATATAAACGTAACATTTGCCGAAGCCTACGCTAGCGTTTGACGCCATATAATCGCCGAAATTCTGTATGCTGACATTGCCGCCCGACGATACGCTGTCCGTAATGACCATGTCTCCGACCAGCGTATCGAAGGTCACATCATTAAACAACGTTTCGATATCCGTATCGGACATTACCTTATCGGTCACTATATAGACATACTTGTTTTCGCTGTATTTATCGGTATTATCAAGCGTTACTTCAGCGTTAAACGTATGCTCGTCATCGGTAATATACTTGATATTATCTTTGCTCGACGTCCATTGTCCGAGCGTTATTCCGTCGGCAACGGTATCTACCTTAACCGTATAAGCGATCGAACGGAAGCGATCGGAACCGCTCACTACGTCTACAAGGAAAGTATACGTCTGCTTATGCTGTATGAGACTGGGATAAGTATAATTTCCTGCCGAAGTAAATTCGTCCGTCAAGATAGGTTCTATAGTTCCTCCGATACAATCTTCGTAACTTACCTCACCTTCGAATACTTTCACTGTGTATTTAAGTCCGCTCGGAGAATGTTCCTGTCCGTTGTCACCCGCCTTAAACTCGGTATTATAATTGAACCACTTAGCGAGACTCTCCATATTGGTATACTCGTCTATGGTTATGGGTTCGTCGTTACCTGCAGTTATAACGAGCGCAGGCAAAATATTATCGTAATATAACCAAAATCCGCCCTCTGGCTCCTCTACTCCGTTAGCCGTCGTTACTGCTCCCTCGTTACCCGCGGGAGTAACGAGTTTCAAGCCGAAGCGTCTCACGAAATTATGTACGTCTACGCTCTTACCGATATGCAGCGTATATATTATCTTATCGCCTTCGATTTTGAGGTGTTCGCCGTCAGAGCCTCCGTCGCAGTAAATATCCAGATTCGGGTCTCCGAAAATATCTTCGAAAGCCATATTTGCCGCGCTGTCGCTCATATTGAGACTCATAAGGTCATTATAGTTATTGAGCGTAACTACCAATTTAGCATCTCTTGAGAACCACTTTCCGCTCGTAACGTCTATCCACTCTTCGTTGCGAGTCATGTGCTGTATCGTAACGGTAGCCTCCGGAGCTACGTTATCAAGTCTGCTGACTATCAGCGTATTGTCGGAATAGTTTTCAGGATTCTCTTCCGTCGTCTGATCGAAATACAGCCACTCTCCATCGAAAAGCGCTACACGGAATACTATTTTTCCGGTATGGCTCGTTATATTATTACCGTCTTTGTCGACGAGTCTAATCCAGTTAGTTCCGTTATAGGAGTCGCTTCCGCCGATACCGAGATACATATTCAACTGTCCGTTTGAATTATTGGTATTGTAATTCGCATCGATCCACGTTGCTCCCGCAAGATCGCTCGACGTCGCATTATAATCTTTTCTATCATTGAGAAGAGCATACTGGATATACATCTTCCTGCCTTCTTCATAAAGCGAAACGTATCTTCCGCCGTTTCCGCCCGTTACGACGATAGCAATATTTTTATTTCCGTTTATAAAATCGGTATCGTTCAAATATCCGCTTTCAACGCCGTTCTCGTCGATACTCTTTATCGAATATTCAAGTTCCGCGTTCTCCAAACGAACCGTATACTCTGATTTATCTATAGCGACGCCGTTGTCGTCGACAAAACGTCCCTCGAGTTCTATATTCTCATTGGCGCCCTTCATCGCAGAGATCTTTATGTCGCAGAACTGAGATATTATTGCAAACTTGTCGTCTATTACATCCGTACCGAATCCGTACGTAGCGGTATATACGCCGTCCTCCATGCTACTGGCGTACGGGTTAGTTATATCTATTATATTACCCGCATCGGCCCTGTCTTTTGCCGTTATCTTGAATATAACGCCGGAATTCTGTACGTAAGACGTAGTTTCGTTCTTTCTGTACGTGAGCGTAAGTTTTATGAAGCCCTTCGTCCAATCTGCCTCCGTCTTTCCGGAAATAGGCTTATATGAATAATCCAATCTCTCTATCTTAGCCTCCAAACTGCCGTTCGTTATATCTCCCGACTCGTCGACTATGATATTGACCGCTCCGCTCGTATTAGTCTCATTTGGATACTTAGTGCGCACCGTGATCGGAGCCGCGTTACCGGCTATATCTTTAACGTAAAATACTACCCTATATTGCCCGTGCGTTCTGTCGTTCATATCTCCGCTGAACACGTTAGGCAGATTGGAAAGCATCGACGTCGTTAAAGACTGACCGCTCGCATTCTTTATCTCGGTACCGTTCACGTTGGAAAGGTTGATGCTGTCAAACGTCTCCGCCGCGCTTAGGAAATAATAATACAGTTTGTCTTGCGATACGTTCAAACCGTTAGCGGCGCTCGTAGCAAGCGTACCTCCCGAATCTATTTCGGATATTTTGATAGGCAATCCTCTTTCGAGGAGATTGGTTACCATAATATTGATATTATTATTAATAGGGCGTTTGGAATCGAGGTATTTGATTATTCCGGTCGATCCCGTTCCTTCGCTGGATCGATCTATGCTGGCCTCGACCCAATTTCCTCCGTTATTAAATCGGACTTTGAGCCTGCTAGTTCGTAATTTCAATTTTACGCCGGCGCCGACCTTATCGGAATTCTTCGTCGTAATATTGCCGTCAAGATCGGTGGCTCGTATCGACGTCCCCGCCCGTCCCATATATTCGGCAAGAAGTCTGCCGTCAGCGCCTCTCGCGCTGCTAAGATTGTCGACCGTAACGTTATTTACCCACGCGCCTTCGCCGTTATTGGCGTTGTAGTCGAAAAGATCGAACGTTATCTTTCTCTTAAGATCGCTCTCTGCAAGACTGAATCCGCCGTTATAAGCGTTGAATTTTACAGATACGGTTTTCTCGTTAGTCCAGTTATCGCTGTCGCTATCGACAGTTATCTCGCTGCTCTTTACCGACGTCGACGAATCGTTGAACGTTACCTTGATATCCTGTAAAGAAGAATAAGCGCTGTAGTTCTTAGCGTCGGCAATCCAGCTACTCGAACCGGCGTCCCATGCCTCGATTGCAAACATTACTCTTATGAATCTCGTGCCGTTCGGTACGCTTACTCCGTTCGCGAAAAAGGTGTGATTTACACTGCTCGACGCCTCAAGACACTGAGCCGCGATCCTCGTCTGACCTGCTGCGTAACTCAAATCGTCGTCTAATGCATTTATCAACTTGACGGCGTCGACCTTTGTATTCGCATCCTTGAAAAATCCTTGACTGTTAGTAGTCGAACCCGTACGTCCGGTAAGAACCGAGTTTATACCGTTGACGTCAGTCTCCGCAATTATAGAATACGCAAAACGCACCGATCTGCCGTTATTAGCATTTCCTATCGCTTTTGCGGAAAAGTTCATCGTTACGCCGTTATTCTCGACGCTGACTCCGTCGGGAAGAGCTAACGTGGTATAATAGATGATCCTTCTGAAAGGAACTATCTTTACCTTACCTACGACCGACTCGCAGTCGAACGACGCTCCTATCGCATATTCGCTGTTTCCATAACCGTTGCTGTTAGTCCAGTCGCCCGTATAGTATTGCCCCGGCTTGAAAACTATATTGTTCGCGTTCTCATGATAAAACGTTTCGACGCCGACGGCTCTGCTGCCGACGCTGCCGCTCGTGGACGTGGCAAATAGTTTTCCGAGATTGTATTCCACTCCGTAGCTCGGTATCTCTACGTAATTGGTCGGGAAACGGGAAGTATGGAAATCGTTGCCGCCTGCAGTATCGGTAACGTCTATCGAATTATTGTTACGGCTGGTATGCTTATTGAGCCTAACGTTATTGCCGCTGATAGTAGCTTCGTTAGACTTTAGCTCATTGCCCGTAATATCCGCCGTAGTAACGGGAACGTCTACGCCGCCGGCTATGCCTCCTCCATTCGTATTCGCTCTGAACGTAGTGTAAGCCGCTATCGACAGTACCATCGCAAATATCAATACCGCCACTATAGCTACCGCCGTTATTTTTTTAGATTTCGACCCGTATGCTCTCATACTTACTCCTTTACCCTTATCGGATACTCAAACGATTTTTATTCCTTCGAAACACTTTTATTTTCATATTCCCTCAACGTTCGGGAACGAGTTTATCAAAACGTGATTTTTACTTAAGTTGCCTTTCCCGAATTGCCTTCGATTTTGCGACGACTATTCTCGTTCCGCCGAACCCTATTTTCTCAAAAGGGTATACCTAACGCTTTTTAGGAAAACCGAGAATATACCGTTCACTCGGGTAATAAGTCCGATATAACGGCAATTCTACCTATATATAATAGCATTGCGTTAAATCGAGCGCAATAGCTAATCGACCGAACTTACAAATCTTATATATTACTTAATAAATTCTTGATAATATTAAAACAGCGGTTTACATCAAAAAAATTGCAAAAATATAACTTAAAATTATTTACATTCGCGAGTTTTTACCTGCCGATTTATTGCGAAACGCGAGTTTTTACAAAATAGTATAACTAAAGATAATAATATTAAAGTTTTTATAAATTTCATTAAGAATTACTTAACTCAAACAAAATCTCAAATATTTTTTCTTTTCGAAGATTTTTTCTTTCGGCATAACGATGTCGGCAAAAGTCAAAACAAGTCTTACATGCACTACAAATTTCACCGGATCATTAGCGTCGCTCAAATGATTTTTTTCTTACTAAAACAATGAAAAACAGCGATTTAGAGCGATAAAAAACATGAAAAAATAGGAAACTTTTTCTTGACTCGATAAAGATAAAAAAGCGGTTTCGCGCTACCCTAGCAAAACCGCTTCAAACGTAAGATCCATATGAATAAAAAGCCGCCTAAACCGATAAAAAAAATCAAATAAATCCGCCGTCTACGACTATATTTTGTCCCGTAACGTACGCGCTCATATCGCTCGCGAGAAAGTACGCTACCTTGGCGATATCTTCGGGCTCCCCTATTCTTCCGAGCGCTATCTCTTCTCTCAGCGATTCTATAGTCTCTTCTTCAATACCTTGAAGCATATCGGTCGCTATAACGCCCGGTGAAATGCTGTTTACTCTTATCCCGCTCCTGCCGACTTCGCGGGCAAGCGCGTTAGTGTAGCCCACTACGGCGAACTTCGAAGCGGAATACGCCGCCTCCATACTGCTACCCTTTACGCCCCATATAGACGCTATATTTATTATATTTCCCTCGCCCTTTGAGAGCATATCGGGAAGAATATTTTTCACGACGTTATGTATGCCGCAGACGTTGACATCCTGTATACGTCCGAAAGTGTCCGCCGTTGTCATATCCGTGAGCTCGTAGCGGCATATTCCCGCGTTATTCACTATAACGTCGATTTTGCCGAACTCGAGTTTCGCCTTATCGAGCATTCGTTTGACGTCCTCTTCTTTCGATACGTCAGCTTGAACTGCGATCGCTCTCGAATAACCGTTGATAATATCGACGGTTTCCCGAGCCTTTTCTGCGTTTTTGATATAGTTTACGACGACGTTATAACCGTTCTTTCCGAAATACTCGGCTATCGCGCGTCCTATTCCCCTCGAGGAGCCTGTTACAAGCGCCGTTTTGTTCATTGTTCGTTACCTCTCTTTCAAACTGCCGTCGATATTTGACGTATATTTATTTTATCTGACCATTTGACCGGTTGCCGCTTAATACAAAGTAATATGGAATTTTAAGCGTTAAAACTTTGATAATCGGTCTTATTTTCAACATTATGAAAAACAATTCATTTACGAGTTAACCGATATATCTTAACGCTTCTTACGTTCGGCTTTGGTTTTATCGCGTCACGTCAATAAGAACGCTTCGAGCGAATATAGTCCCATTCCCAATAGCGCGGATATGACAATGAGTAATATCGGAGAAATTTTCTTAAAACACTTTTTGAAGAGATACGCTATCTCGGCAATAATTATCGCCACAAAGTCAATGCTCAAGAAATTAGCCCAAGTAGAAGAGTCCTTCATCTTGAATCCGCCGAAGAACGTCGATAACAACACTTCGAAAAACGCTACGCCTATGAGCGCCGCTATTACCGGTCGTATCCCGCTGAACGCGCCGGCAAAATATTTGTTCTTCATAAAATTGCCGAAGAACTTCGCTATGACGTATATTATAATAAACGACGGCATAACCACTCCGAGCGTCGTGCATACGGCTCCCAAAATTCCAGACTGCGACATTCCTACGAACGTAGCTATATTTATGGCGAACGGACCTGGCGTCGACTCCGCAATGCCGACGAAACTCATTACTTCGTCAACAGTGAGCCAACCTTTAGCGACAACGCTTTGCTGTATCATCGGTATCATAGCGTATCCGCCGCCGAACGTGAATAGTCCTATCTTGAAAAAAGTGAAAAAAAGTTCGAGGTATATCATAGCTCTTTTCCTCCTTCTTCATTATCGGAGATTAAGACGTTGCCCTCGCTGACGCGATTATCTCCGCCGTCGGCTTCGGCGGCGTTTTCTTCGTTTATAGCGCTATCGCCGCAAGACGTATCTTTTTCGACTCCCGACTGCGTTTTTTCAGTAGCCGATGCGTCTTTCTCGCCGTTATTTTCGCAGTTTTCCAAATCGCCGCCGCAATCTTCGCCTTCTTTATCCTCCGCGGACTCCTTCTTTTTTATCTTGTTCGAACGAACGACGTTGATGACCGTAAGAGCCAGTCCGAATCCTGCGCCGATAAGTATGATGAAAATGACGTTGAATCCCGTAAAAAACGATACTGCAAACGCGCCGATAAAGAGAACAATCGGTATCGGGCTCTTTTCCATAGCCTTGAAGAATTTCACAAAAGCGTTGCATATGAGCACGACGACGCACGCCTGAATACCGCGAAGAGCGTAATTGACGAGTTTGATATCTTTTACCTCGTTAAGCACGAGCGACACCGCAACTATTATGAAGAACGACGGAAGAACCAATCCCAACGTCGCGAAGAACGCGCCGAGGACGCCCTTGACTTTCGTTCCGACGAACGTAGCGGTATTTACCGATATAGGTCCGGGAGTCGCCTCCGCTATCGTGACGATATTCATCATATCTTCACGCGTCATCCATTTACGTTTGACGACGACGTCTCGCTCTATCAGAGATATCATAGCGTATCCGCCGCCGAACGTAAAGAGTCCTATTTTGAAAAAAGTTATAAAAAGTCTCATTAAATCTTTCATTTTCTTATATCGAGCTCCCAAACTCCTCGCTTTAGATCGAATTTTCAACGCGTTTATAATGCGGCGTTACTTGTCGATAGGTTGAATTATTTCTTTATAACGAAGGTTTATCCACTCTTTGACCGTTTACCTAAAGCATTCAAAATACCCGAACGTCGCCGCAATATGATTTATCGACGTTTACCGATATTTATATTACTATAACGAGGGAAAAAAATCCAGCGATACGGCATACCTTTATTAACGCAGTTTCGATCAATATCCGCATTTTTCGCTTGTTCGTCCGATACTCGATGATACTTGACGATTTTTACGACGGCTCCATACTATAACGAGTTATTACGAATACCCGTAAACCGTGAAATTAACGTTATAATATCCGAAAAAGAAAATAAAACCGAACTGTCGGATTGCTATGACCCCAAAAAGTTGGACAGTAAAATTTGATTAGTTAATTCATTTATCTTATTTTGCTGGCAATATAGCTTTAGAGTACCGCATCGAGAACAAAATCCTGCCGCGTTGTAACTGCAAATATATAATATATGTATGCACAATTTCTGATTTTGAAACAACTTTTCTAAAGTCTTATACGTTCATTATCTCGATAAGACGTTTAGATCTACGCCCTTCAATTTCTTACGAACTCTCTATCTTTATCGGGAACTTCCTCTTCAGCATACCTCTCTGCTGTCACTGAGAGATTGTACTTTTCCCTCAGAAGCATTATTTCTTTCATCATAGGCGTAGCGTGATGTCTGTCTATAGCCTCCTGATCTTCCCATCTATCAATGAGAAGAACAGTTTCGGGATCGGACAACGACAAAAAATATTCGTATCTTTCATTGCCTTCCTCCGCCCTTATCGCGTCTGCAGTTCCGCTCGTCTCCATTTCCTCGGCGAACTTTCTTGCGGCGTCGCCTGCGCCCTTGTAATATAGATTGACCGTAATGCTCATTCTTGACCTCACTATCTCTTTATAGAACTAATACCGATAATAATACTTTATCATAATCGCCGCTTTACGTAAAGCGTATAAAAAGAACCTTGCTTCTATACTAACGAGTCAAAGCTATAAAATTCGCCTTTCAATGACTTATACGGCTTCGTATTTATTGTATATATACCATCTTTTCTCCGAGTTACTTTTTATTTACCGCGCGTACAAATTCATATATGAAAATGAAGAATCCTATAAGTATCACCGCTATCGATATACCTATGAATAATCCCCGCAGATAACCGAGAAAAAAGCTGTCGCCCTTAAAAAAGAACGAAAGGAAAAGCACCAGCGCTCCCGTGAGCAATAATAATATACCCGAAAAATACGAGCGTTTCGCGGCTTTCACGTCAAGCGATTTTTTATTCTCTATATCAGCGTCGGAGATGAGCTCGTCAACGCTCACGTTAAAGAGATTCGATATCGCTTTGAGACTGTCTATACTTGGATAACCTTCGCCCGTCTCCCACTTCGATACTGCGGTTCTTGTAACAAATATCTTCTCCGCTAATTGCTCTTGCGTCAATGCGTTTTCGCTTCTGAGTTTTTTCAATTTTTCACCGAAAGTCATATGTCGTCCTCCATTGAACGATCATATTATAACGCTTTGAAAATGTATTTGTCACGACACTATTTTTCACATCGCCATATTTTCGCTATTTTTATGGTCGAATTACGGATAAAAACGTAATCTTTCGCCTGCATTTCTAAAATTTGGGTAAAAACTTATTAGCTGTTTCAATGTAAAAATGTAAAGACGCTTATCCCGTAAAATACGACTATATGGTAAAGCTCTTTTCGAATTCGCTCAGCAAGCGGTTTTTCTATATAACAAAAATACCGCAGAAGATATCCTACGGTATTCTATTGCTTATCGTATATTTACGCCGTCATTTTATTTGCGACCTTATACTTCCAGATCATTTCGGCATGATTTTGTTCGTCGGTCATTATCGCATTGAGCACGTTACGAACTTCGGGAGATACGAAATAGAACAAGTCGTTATTGTAAGTTGTCGCGACGTACTTTTCCGTAGCTATGATATCTGTACACAAAAACTTATCGAAGTCTTTGCTTGCCTGATCGCCCTTATGCGTAGCGGTAGGCTCGTACTTTGCCGAGCTCGGCTTTCTAGTCTTTATAGCGGGCATATTTCCCTTCATCAAATCGTTGAGCATATCGTAATGATTCTGTTCGTGCTTCAAGATTTTCTTGAACAACTTCTTGAGCTCAGGGTCTTTCGCTTGCGCAGAGTAAAAGTCATATTTCTGCATACAGAGCTCTTCCTGCGTTTTCAATTCGGTAATTAACTGCGTTTCTTTTTGGTTAAGTTTCATATTGACGCGTATACGTATGCGCGGTATTTCCCGAGACGTTTCTCCGCGCAATTCTCCTTTTTATTTTTGTCTCGAAAAGGAGTATTGCCAAAGCCTCAACGCTTATTCCTATTAAAATGAATTTGCGGTCTGTACGCAATATTCAATACTATTCCGTAGCTTTAGTGTAGAGTATTCATGCAATAATTCATAACATATGTCATTATTAACGAATCGTTATACCTCTATTATGGATTATCTCTAAATAGACATTTATTTTATATATAATCAGCTTGTCTATCGAGTTTGGTCAAGTTAACAGTATAGAACGACCTTTTACCTACATTATTTATTTGTATTATTTCTTTATTCAGCTCCAACGTTTTCCTAATCACAGAATATCCCAAAGATCCGATTTGCCGCAAGTCGGACATCTTTAATCCTTCAAATCCAAATAACGCATTTTGCAACAAAAAGAATAATATATCGTAATATTTCTCATTACCGCAATAAACTTTTTCCAAAATGATTTTATAGTATTCAAGTTTTTCCTCTTTTTCCATAAGTTTATCGTTCATATGAAGCAAACTTGTCTTTATAAATTCCAAAAAATTAGTAATAAACGGCGTAAGATCAGATCGGTTTATTTTATCATTTGTTATTTTGAAAAACCTATTATATTTATTTTTGTTTTCTTTAATTACGGCTGACAACCCGTAGCTTATAAGATTATTAAGTTCTTTTGAAAGCATATAACTGCTTATAAACCTGTTCATACGCCCATTCCCATCATAAAATGGATGTATAAAACCTAACAAATAATGAAATATTGCAATATCTATAAGTTTATTACCTGTTTCGCTATTCAAAATACCTAATGCCTTTTCCATTGCGTCGTTTATCGCTTCTTCTGGCATAAGTCCGCTATAAATCTGCTCTTGTCTATCGTTCCATACGCTAACGGAATTCTTCCTAAAGTATTTACCATCAGGCGCATTATTTAAATTAGCCGTAATCACTTCTTGCAAAACTATTTCATCATAAAGTTTTCTTACGTCTTCACAGCTTTTTAAATTAATTTCTTCAGCGTCCATAATTTTCTCATACTTTTTTACCAAACTGACAAATCTCAATGATTTATCTTTGATACTGATATCATCAAGTATATCGCTTATTTCTCGCTTAGTACTGTAAACACCTTCTATTTCATTAGTTATATTGATTTCATCTATCAACTTATTTCTTTTATATTGTGTCAATGCAATACCGGGAAGCCTAGCGCAAATATTGTCCAGTCTCCTATTCGCTTGCATTATGTCGTAGATCAAATTAGTAATTTCATTTGTGTTAACATAAAATGCCTGATAGCCGTTAATAAAAAAATTCAATTTTTCCGCGGACACATTATTAAAACACAATAAATATTGCGTTTCATACTCTTCTCGACTTTTATAATAGAATTTTTCCAAATTTTTATATATCATATATAACTCCTTCGTTATCATAATATCAAATTTTATAACGATTAACAAGCAAAAATCAATCTATAATTTTAATTTTGACCATTTTTAAAACTGAAATACTCATAATTAAAGAAATTCATTCAAAAAATATTAAAATTACAACCTCATCCAAATGTAAATTTTACCAAAATTTACATTTTAAACAAATTTGATTAATGTTGTTAACAATTAACATATATATTTACAAGCTCTATTAATAACTTTTCGCTCACTTTTATTAAAACATAAATATAAATAATATCATATGCGACATTTATGCTGTTATACAATAATAATTTGTAGCAAAAGACGCGTTATTATTTCTAAAAAAATTTCAAGAATAATGTAAAAGAAAAAATAAACATAAATTAATGAAAAACTGCTTAAAGAATAGTAAAATATCACGTTATTAGCAATCTTTATCTTATATTTTAAGTAACAAATACCGCCTAATAATAGGCGGTATTTGTTTTGGTGGAAGTTATAGGGCTCGAACCTATGACCCTCTGCTTGTAAGGCAGATGCTCTCCCAGCTGAGCTAAACTTCCTAATATTGGTGACCCCAAGGAGAATCGAACTCCTGTTACCGCCGTGAAAGGGCGATGTCTTAACCGCTTGACCATGGGGCCGTAGAAGTTACAACTTTCTCCGTTGCCATAACACTATATAATATTATCGGCGCTGCTGTCAACTAAATAATACAACTTTTTGAGCAAATTTTTATTTTTTATATAACGTTAATAAAATCATTATCACTATCGTTAGTCAAAATGAACTATCACTAGTTAAAATCTCCATTTATCTATCTATTAAACATCGATACGGTACAAAAACAACCACCCATATCGTCGAAGCCGTCAACGTAGCGTATATAGCACGCTAAAACGCAATATTAAGCCTTTTCTCCCAAATAAACGATAAGTATAGTATAGCGCGATATAACCTACTTCTTAGAACGTCAAATCATATTAATGATAAAAGGCAACGCGAACCAAACTACGCCGCGTTGCCAAAATCATTTCAATCGAATATATTCATTCTATAAGGAACCGATCACCAAAGCGTCAATTCTCAGTTGCGACGTCTGCAACGGTCGTTTCCGCCGCCTTTTCTTCTATATCTTCTTTTAGCGTCAAATCTCCGTCCTTTGACTTAACTATCTCAAGCATCTTATCAAAGTCGTCTGATATTTCCTGAGACGGCTTCTTTTTGTCAAGGAGAGATACTATCCAAAGCGCGGCAGTTGCAAGGATGAATCCTGGAAGCAATTCGTAAATCGCCCAAATACCTCCAAGACGCGAAAGTCCGTATTTGAATATTATCGTTGTGAGCGCGCCTGTAACTATAGACGCGACCGCGCCTTTCATCGTTATACGCTTCGAATAGAGCGAGAAGAGAATCACGGGGCCGAACGATGCTCCGAAACCTGCCCATGCGTACTGTACGAGCTTGAATATCGAACTATTCTCGTCATACGCTATTATAAGAGCTATGATGGCGATGACAACTATAGCGCCTCTACTGACCCAAAGCGCTTCCTTGTCCGAAGCGTTCTTTCTTATGAATTTCCTGTAAATATCATTGGAGAACGCGGAAGCCGCTACGAGTAACTGCGAATCCGCCGTAGACATTATAGCAGCAAGCACCGCCGAGAGGAAAATACCCGCAAGTATCGGGTGGAAGAGTTTTCCTATCACGGCGATGAGTATCTGCTCCGGATCGTCGACGTTAATACCTAAGCCCGTAGCGAGTATTCCTATCGCAAGAGCGCAACCCATAGATATGAGCACCCATATCATAGCTATGACCGTAGCGGACCGTATCGTCTTCTTGTCCTTCGTCGCCATAAATCTTATGAGTATATGCGGCATTCCGAAATAGCCGAGTCCCCAAGCAAGCGAGGATATTATTCCCAAAAATCCGAACGTCACGCCCGACGCCGAGCCTGCCGCCGCCTCTTCATAGAACAGGTCTGCAATATTCTTAAACACGCCGTTTGCCGTGATCATGCCCTCTTCGCCCATATTGGTCATCATGACGATAGGAATGATCATCAATGCGAAAAACATGAGCAGTCCTTGAAAAAGGTCTGTCCAAGACACCGCAAGAAATCCGCCGAGGAAAGTGTACACTATTATAACGACCGCCCCGATAACGAGCGCAGTACGGTAATCGAGAGGGAATATATTGGAAAACAGTTTCGCTCCTGCAGAGAACATCGACGCCGTATATACCGTAAAGAATACAAATATGACTACTGCCGCGACCGCGCTCAGTATTCCCCTTCTATCCTTAAAGCGGTTGCCGAGATAACTCGGTATCGTCAGCGAATTCCCTGCGACCTGAGAATATACCCTAAGACGCTTTGCGACGAACAGCCAGTTAAGGAACGTACCTATCATAAGTCCTAGCGCAGTCCATATAGCTTCCTTTGCTCCGTTCACCGTAGCGAAAGCCATTCCCGGAATACCTGTGAGCAGCCAGCCGCTCATATCCGACGCCTGCGTCGACATCGCCGAAACCCACGGATTAAGCTTTCTGCCGCCGAGAATGTAGTCCGAGAGCGACATCTTCTTCCTTGTAAAAATAGCGCCGACTACTATCATGCTGATCATATAAAGAATAAAAACAATGAGAATACTGATCTCTTTTGAAGACATTTTAACCTCCGAAAACCTTTTCTATTACCCCGAAAAAACACTAAGTATAAAAAATACAAAATGAATTGACCGTGTTAATTATATAGTAAAACGATCGTTATGTCAAGGAAAGAGCCGATAAGCCCGCCGTACGTATCGAAAACGTATATTTTATAACGGAAATCAACCGTTTGAAGAATTTTCTGTTGCTAAACGCATAAAACGGCGACATCCGTAAAAGTGGCAATGAAAAGTTCAACGACATCACCCTAATACGGAAGCGTCGAAAAAAGCGGAGCGCCCCTTAAAGAAAACGTTTAGCTTAAATAGAAAATAATAAAAGCTGTAAAAGAATAAAAAATCCCCGAAGTCAAACGACTCGGGGCAATATCGCAACGCTTATATCAAAATCGCGTTAAGGTTTCATTTTATAATTTTTCTCTTAATAAAAAATCATTGTTCAGCTCTGAATATCAATAGCGCTGTTTTTCACTTTCAATTGCAAAATTGATACCAAAAGCGCCGCTATACTTATCAGGCATAAACCGGTAAATTGATATACATATCCGATGGTCTCTATACTTGTATCCATTATCGACAAAACGATATAACAAACGATAAATACTAAGATGAATACTTGGAATACTATTTGCGATATGATCAACGCAGATCTTTTGTTTTTCAAATATTTTCCAAGCGCTAAATTCATACCTACCCAAATTGCTATAAGCAATATAGATCCTAAAAAATTCAACGTGACGTACATCATATTGACAGATACCATTATAATACTATGCATCAATATGACAGCGATCAAAGAAGGTATTGCCGCTAAAAATATTTTGTTTAATTTATCGACTTGCTCGGTATCAAGCTCTATCGCATTTCTAAATAGATCGGTATCCGTTACGGATGCGACCAAATCGCATATCATTATGATTATTGCCGCAAAACCTATGACAATAAAGCCGTACACCAAATATCCGGCAAATCTGACATCATTTATCTGCATTTGAATTACGTAAAAAATATAGATTATTATATGAGCAAACAAAAGCGCTTGAAATATCACGTTTGCCGACACTATAGCCGATATTTTATTCTTCAATACTTTTTTTGATCCAAGATTGGCGAATATCCAAACCGCCGCAAGTACGATCTGTCCTAAAAAGCTATACCAATTTTGAATATCTCTCTTAGTGAAAAAAGTAACTATGCTGTATATAAAAGTTATTAAAAACAACATAGGAATTATCGCTAAACGGATATTTTGCAATTTTTTACTCATGATCTATCTTCTTTGTCATATGGATTTTCATATCTATACCAGTATGATAACACACTTTAGAACTATTAGCAATATATTTTACATTCCTCAACAATATGCTCCGTTTTACAGCGCCTAGACGCCCTTCGCATTTTATATTCCGATCATAACGCGCGCCGCTAAGGAAATCATCGTGTCCGAAATCAACGGCAAACGATAAATAATACCGTAAAAAATCAAAACTTATCGGTAACGTCTTTGGTCACATAAAGAACGTTTTAACTATCTTCTCGATACTTTGATAATCCTTAGCGTCGCTCGCGCCTTTTATCGTATACAAGCCGTCGTTCAATACAAAATACGTTCTATTATGATTCTTCGATACGTAGTACTTCGTAGCTATTCCGCTGTTTGATATGCTCTTCTCGTCGTACTCCGCTTCGTTTGGTTCGAACGTAACGCTCGCCAAAGGATCGATATTCGCGTTTATTTCATAACGAACTCCGTCCATTTTCAAAACGATCAAAAAGCCAGACGCTTTTTCGTCATAACCGTTGACGGACGCCGCGTATTCTTTCGTAACGGCAACATTATATACGACATATATCTCCGTTTCGTCATATCCCGCGATCTTGGGTATAACGAGTCTTTCGCCTATCGCGACGCTCAGCTCGCCCATGCTATTTAGTTTCCTCTGGCGCGTAACGTTATTCTCTCCATCGCGAGATACGTGAAGCGTTAGCGCAAGAACGATCGCGACGGCAACTACTACGAGAACTGCGACGCTTATTCCTATGACGATCAATTTTTTCTTCTTATCCATAATATATTCTCCTATATGAAAATAACTCAAAAGCCAAATACGTCAATCTCTTTCCATATCGAGAACGGCTTTATATATCTCGTCCTTAGGCACGCCTCTCTCTCTTGCAGTCGCCTTGATCGCTTCCTTTTTATTCATGTATTTCATGAGATTGACTTTGTAGTGTTCCTCAGCAGTCATATCGGTGAAGTTATCTGAAGAGTCGTCCTTCCCCTCCACTACGACCACGTACTCTCCTCTCGGGTTCTCGACGCGTAAACTATCCAAAAAGCCCTCTTCTACGCTCTCGTAAAGTTTAGTCAGCTCCTTGATCATAAAAACGCGTCTTTTGCCGAAATGAGCGTACATATCAGATATATCGTCGTTGATATTATAAGGCGAAGAGTAGAATATAAGCGTAGAATCTATGTCGGCGTATCTTGCAAGAACGTCCTCTCTTTCCTTCTTCTTTTCGGGCAAAAATCCTAAAAACGTAAACGACCGCGCGGCGATCCCCGTAAGGCTCAGCGCAGTCACGCAGGCGCTGGCTCCGGGTATCGAAGTCACGTAAAAGCCTTCCTTTCGAACTTTATCTACAACTATAGCGCCGGGATCCGATACGCACGGCATACCCGCGTCGGTTATGAGAGCGACGCTTTTACCTTCCCTGATAAGGGCGATTATCTCATCGCCCGCCTTCATCTCTTTTTCCTTATAACAACTAATTAGCCGCTTGTTTATTCCGTAATGCTCGAGGAGTATCCTCGAGTGTCTCGTGTCTTCGCACGCGATCACGTCGACGCTCTTTAACGTATTTATCGCTCTTAGCGTTATATCTTCGAGATTTCCTATCGGCGTTGCGACAAGATACAGTCCTTTATCCATTTCGTCCGTCCTTAAAATACATTTTTTCAGCCTCTTTAGTCATAGAGCCGTCCTCGTTATAGACTACGAATCTTTTCATTATGAGACCGTGTTTCGCGCCCCTCTTGCCCTTCACAATGAAAGTATCGGCTTCCTTCGACGCTTTGGGATATATGAGAGTTATCTCCTTCGGAATTATATCGGCGTCGGACATTACAGCTATGACCTCGGCAAGTCTCGATACCTTCTGAACCATATAGAACGAGCCTCCGAACTTGAGCGTGCTGCGAACCGCCGAGATCAGCTCTCTAAGCGTCAGCGTCACTTCGTGTCTCGCGATGCGTATCTCCTCTTTTTCCTTCATACCGCCCGACGTAAAATATGGCGGATTGGAGATAACGATATCGAATATACCTATACTGTCCTTAACGTCGTTGATATCGGCGTTCATAACTTCTATCTTATCGCCGAGCGAATTGTATTCGATACTGCGTCTTGCCATATCGCACATCTCAGGCTGTATCTCTACGCCGAGAATACGTCCGACGTTCTTTTTCGCGGCAATGATCATAGGCATGATAAAAGAACCGCTCCCGATGTCGAGCGCTCTATCCGACGAAGACGCCGAAACGCTGTTTGCCAAAATCACCGCGTCCGACGTGAAACAGTACATGTCTCTATTTTGAATAATTTTAAGAGAATCTATTCCGAGCTCTTCTAGTCTCTCGTTTTCTTTTAGTTCTATCCGTCCGTTCATATCGTTTTAATGATAACACATTTATAAGAAGGATTGCAAGACATATGAGACTCAATAATCTTACCAACGGATCTTGTACATGTCTATCGTTACCGAAAACAGTATTTTGCCGTCGTTAAAACACGGAAATTTCACGGTATTTATCAAAAAACGGTATTGACAACGGACATTTCTTCGTATATAATCGTTAAGGCTTGTCGAAAGACAAAAAGCTCGCAAATAATGATTCGGAGGAAAAAATAATGATTGCAAGACACGAGAAGTACGACGTAGCTATAATAGGCGGCGGCATAGGAGGACTCATGTGCGCCGAGAGACTGATAAGCGCCGATGCGTCGCTCAAGATAGTAATATTTGAAAGAGGACGCGCGCTCAAAGACAGGATATGCCCGATAGTTGCGAAAAAATGTTCGAAATGCGTAAAATGCGACCCGTGCGCCATTATGAGAGGAGTCGCCGGAGCGGGAGCGTTTTCCGACGGGAAATACGTGATAAGCACCGAATACGGCGGTTGGCTCACCGACTTTGCCGAACCGAAAACGGTCATCGACTACATAGAACAGGCTGATGAGATACTCGTCAGACACGGCGCGACGAAAGAGCGATACCGCCCGAGCGACGAATTAAAACTAAAGTGTCTTAAATACGATCTGCATATGCAGCAAGCCGAGCTCAAACATCTCGGCACCGACGAAAACTTCAGCACTATGCTGAGCTTTACAGACGAACTCTCGAACAAGGCGGAGATTCTTACGCTCACGGAAGTCGTCGACGTCGACAAGACCGACGGAACTATCAGATATACAAACGGCTGCGATACTCTGTCTCTGAAAGCCGATAAAATAGTCTTCGCCGTCGGACGCGCAGGCTCTGATTTTTTCGCTAAGTGGTGCAGAAAACAGAATATAAGACTTGCGAACAACCAAGTCGACGTAGGAGTAAGGGTCGAGCTTCCCAAGCTCGTATGGCAGGCTTTCAGCGAAAAAATATACGAACCTAAAATATGGTACAGAAGCAAAAATTACGGCGATACTACGCGAATGTTCTGTTTTAACGAAGGCGGCAACGTAGTAGTCGAAAACACCGACGGCGTTCTGACCGTGAACGGACACGCGTATAAGGCGAAAGAAAAAAAGACCGAAAACAGCAACTTTGCGCTCCTTACCACGACGCGTTTTACAGAACCTTTCAAAGAGCCGATAGAATATGCGAAATACGTTGCGTCGCTTGCGAATAAGATAAGCGGCGGAAGCGTCCTCGTCCAACGATTCGGCGATCTCATAAAGGGAAGACGCACCAACGAAGAGCGGCTCAAGCAGTCGACTACGCGTCCTACTCTCGACGCCGTAGCGGGAGACCTATCTCTATGTATGCCTAAACGTCAGCTTGACAACATTATCGAGACGATATACGCGCTAGACAAGATCGCCCCGGGAACTGCGAACTACGACACTCTTTTATACGGAATAGAATGTAAATATTACTCGGCGCGTCCCGATACGGAAAACTTCAGGATCAAAGGAACGGAAAATATTTACGCGGTAGGAGACGGTGCGGGCTTTACGCGCTCGCTTTCGCAAGCCGCAGCCAACGGACTTATGACAGCGGACGTTATGCTCGGCAAGAAAACGTTCTCGAAAACGCATAATAATTGAACCTTTTACCCACACTATCCATAAAAGACATCGAAGTGTACGGCGATCAAATATTAAGTTATATCGCGTATAATATTTTGTATAACGCTTTACAAAACAACTTCGCTGTGATAAACTGAATTTGTGTTTATGGAAAATAACCCTATTATCAACATATGAAAAGGAGATCTATAATGGATAATAACGAAAGAAACGACAATGTTTTCGACGATAGACCTACAGGAGAACTAACTTTCGGAAGGATATTCAAAATCATAAAATATTCCGCTCTGCGTATTTTGGTATACGCGCTCGTCGCGGTCATTATCGCCGGGATCGCTTCCGTCGCATTGACGTTCGTCGAAAAGCCTGTAGAATCGGTTTCCGCCGTAATAGAATTCAACTACGACGGTATATCCGAAGGAAAGGATCCTATCGGAACTTCTTTCAACAGCGACATCATGAAAAAGCCTATCGTACTCAACAGAGCGCTGGACAATACCAATCTTAGAAGCGATAGCGTGAACGCGTCGAATCTTCAAAGTTATATCTCTATAACGGGAGTTATCCCGCCCGAGACTCTCGCTAAAATAGAGGATCTCAAGAAGGATACAAACACCTCCGTCGACACCAACGAGCAGATAGCGAACCTCAAATATTATTCTACGAGATTCGTTCTCTCTCTTAATAATTACGGATCTTTAGACCTTTCCGAAAAGGACGCGACAGTCCTTATGAAGGAGATAATCAAAGAATTCCAAGCTTACTGGGAAGAGACGTATAATAAGACTCCTATCCTATCGACTTTCGTGTATAAGGATATCGTCGAGAACGGCGCAAGCAAGGAGTTCGCTCACTACAGCGATATACTTTCCAACGAGCTTAGCATACTGAAAGATTATCTTTCTTCTAAAGTAGATATCCCTTACGTTTATTCAAAGACCGGCGACACGTACGCAAGTCTTTTGAGTCAGCTCACCACCTTCGAGGATACCGTATTCAGAAGCTATGACGCGTTCATATATTCCAATAACGTATATCAGAACAAGACCGATATAATCAACGAGCTCAATCATAATATAATGGAACTCGACGCCAAGATAAACGCGGCTTCCGCCCTTATCTCGTCGCTTAACGAACAGCTCAAAAACTACGAACAGAATACGACCATTTTGCCGGACGGGAACGGCGGTCAGACTATCATTACTTCATATCCCGAACAGTATTCTAAAATACAGGAAACGATAACCAAGAAACTCGAAGAAAAAAGCGATCTGGAATCGAGAAAGAAAATAGCGGAGCAAAGAAAAGAAAAAATCGAAAACACGCAGGATTCGCCGTCTGCAGAGGCCGACGTAAAAAGAGCTACCGAACTCCTTGTTCAATCGGCAAGCGAATTCCTCCGCATATCCGAAAACGCGCAAAATCTTACGTACGAATACCGTGAAAACGTATCTCTCGCGAACTCGGTAAAGCAGGTTACTCCGGTAAGCGCAAGCATAGAAAAAGGTATAGGAATGAAAACCTATCTCATAATATTCGCAGTAGCTATAGTACTTGCCGCATTAATTGCAATAGCCGTAACGCTTAGGCTTCAAAAGAAATTTTCTTTACCTAAAAGAAATAACGAGACCGTTGCCGCGACGGTCACAGCTACCGAAATAGATAACGATTCGGAAAGTAAAAAAGAATAAGTATTAAAAACATGATAAAAAATACGGCGTATCTTTTGAGATAACGCCGTTATTTTTTACATCAATGATAATTTACTTTTACTACGATCTTAACGGCGGATATTTATCGAAAATGATAAATATCCGCCGTACATCCCACCGTTTTACAATACTTTTCCTCTTGTCCTTCGGCGAACGGACAGCAGACGCTTCCTTTAGATATATAAAAACGCTTGCGTTCTTTATCCTAAGAATTAGTTCTCGGTATCAGTTCGACTTGCTTTCCTATTAGCGCGTTATCGAGAGCGGCGTTGACTTTATCCTTTCTGAAGACGAGCGACTTCGGCTTGTTGAGGCTGTCGTCCTGTTCGTACGGCACGAAATAGAAATTCTTCATATTCATGAGTCTGCCGATATTTTCGTAACTTGCGCCGAGACCGTCGTTCGTAGAAAGCGCGATAACTACCGGCATATTTCCCCTCATATGCGACTTTACCGCCATCGTTACGGGAGTATCGGTAATGCCGTGCGCTAATTTTGCGAGCGTATTACCGGTACACGGCAGTACTAGCAAGACGTCGAACATACGCTTCGGCCCTATGGGCTCGGCGCCTTCGATAGTATCTATTACTTCTCTTCCAGTGACTTTTTCGATTTCTTCCCTGAACGTCTTTGCGTCGTAAAATCTCGTATCGAGTTTCGCGACGTTAAACGACAGTATAGGCTGAACGGAATATCCCTTTTCGACAAGACTTCCCGCGATATCGACACACTTATGTAGCGTACAGAAAGAGCCGCATATCGCAAGACCCAGCTTAATATCCTTCATGATTACCTCCTATTGAAGCGATCTTATAATAGCTCCGGCAAGGCTTTTTCCGGCAGACTCGGGCGTGAATTTCCCGGGAAGTCCCAGCGCGATATCATATTTGAGCTCTAATTTTTCCGCCTCTTCCGCGTCAAGCACGTTCATGGACGCTAGCTCAAGTATGTAACACTCTTTACGTATACTCAACAGCTTTTCCGCCGCAACTATCTCCGCGGGAATAGTATTGACGATAACGTCGACGCCCTCGAAAGATGTGCTCAGATCGCGTACGTCGTCCGTCGTGAGTCTCGCCGCCGCCCGTTCGACGTAATTACGCGCCGCAACGGCGAATCTGACGCCAAGCGAATTCAAGAGCTGCGCCATCGCTTTTCCCACTCTTCCGTATCCCATAATGAGCATATTCATATCGTATACCGACTTCGACGTGTTGCGTATAATGAGCATCAGCGCCGCCTCCGCGGTATATATCGCATTCTCATACGCAAAAATCTCATCCTTTAACATATTTACGTGCGCAATGCCTCTCGATCGCAGCACTTCTTTTCCTCTTTCGTCGATATTACCTGCGTAAATTATGCTGTTTTTGGCAAGAAACGCAAGTTCGTCCTCTTTGAACCTTCTCGCCGGTGAGAATACGTAAATAGCGCTTCTGCTTCCGTCGAACGCCCTATAATCTATAACGGAATACCCATTCTGAACGAGAATTTTCTCGAGATATACCATTCTCGTATCCTTGAGTTCTATTACAAAATCATACATTATTAAATTTCTCCTTGCTAATCACATAATATGCGTACTAAACGGGTTATGTACCAACGGCGCGATTTTGCATATACTATACTGAAAGGAGGAACATATGATAAAGAAATATTTTTCGGCAGGAAATACTACCGAAGGCTTCGTCAACTATTTCGACGGAGCTATAGACACTGCCGAAGCGAAAAAACTCATATATATAAAAGGAGGCTCGGGCGTCGGCAAAAGCACGCTGATGAAAGATATTGCGAAAAAAGCCGTAATTCTCGGTTTGGACGTGAACGAAATATATTGCTCGAGCGACGTTTCCAGTCTCGACGCCGTCGTGATACCCGAGATAAAAACAGCGGTATTCGACGCCACTTCTCCGCACTCGAAAGACCCTGAATACCCCGTTATGAACGGCAAAATATTCGACCTTGCGGAATTTCTCGACGAGGAGAAACTACGTCCGTATAGGACGGAAATAATTTCCCTGATAGCTCTTAAAAAGTCGGCTTACGCCTCCATGTACGACTCTCTTTCGTCTGTTTCGGGTATAGAAAGAAATATTCAAAGACAGCTTGAGAGCGACAACGGCTCTATTGCCGAAATAAAAAAGGAAGTCTTAGACGTACTTATGAGCGACTGCTCTACAGCGCCTGTCAAAGGCTTTCTCAAGGCGATAGCTCCAAGCGGAATAAAAGATCTCACGGAGAACGTCACCGCCCGCAAAAAGAAAATATTCATCTCTTCCGAACACTGCTCCGTGTCGAGAGCGCTCGTCTCGGACGTATCTAAAGCGCTTGAGCTCGGCGGCGTTACGCACGAGAAGTATTATTCTATATTCGACCCGAAACTCGTCGAAACAATATCCACGAAAAACTACGTCCTTACATCATCCCCTATTTCGTCAGTCGATATAATATACGACCTCGAAAGTGTGGTAAAAGTAAAAAATGAACGCGCATATACGCGATATAACGATATTTTGAACTCATTGCTCTTATCCTGCGAAGAAGAAATAAAATTCGCGAAATCATATCACGGCGAAATCGAAAGCTATTATTCGAAAGCTATGGACTTTGACAAAGCCGCGCATAAAAAAGAACTTCTTATAGACGAGCTTTTTAACTGATAATAGCGATGTATATATTACGTTACGGAAGCAAGAGTCTCCTATCGGACGGCTCTTGCATTTGATTTCGTCCGCTTTCACTCTTCACTCCTTTAGCTCGGCGTTACTTTACATTATCTAAATATTATGATATAATACCGATCGTAAAGCGTATTGCGACGCGAAATCAAAAAACATATCGAAGAGGTCGGACATATGGTCAATATCGGCAACAGCTGGGATAACGTTCTCAAAGACGAATTTCAAGCGGACTATTACAAAAGCCTGAGAGAGTTCCTCAAAAACGAATACTCAACGAAAACAATATATCCGAATATGTACGATATATTCAACGCGTTCCGTTTCACGTCGTACGAGGACGTAAAAGTCGTTATTTTGGGTCAAGACCCGTATATCAACGAAAGACAGGCGCACGGACTCGCATTTTCCGTACAGGAAGGAGTATATCCTCCGCCATCTCTTATCAATATATTCAAGCTGTTAAAGGACGACTTAGGCGTGGAGAGAGGTCTAAACGGTTGTCTCGTCAACTGGGCTAAGCAGGGCGTATTGCTTCTCAACACAACGCTTACCGTCGTAAAAGGTCAATCGGGTTCACATAGAGGACACGGCTGGGAAACATTTACCGACAACGTGATATCAAAACTTAACGATAGAAATGAATCTATACTTTTCGTTCTTTGGGGCTCGAACGCAAGAAGCAAGAAAAAACTCATAACGAACCCTGTCCACGAGATAATCGAGACGGTCCACCCTTCTCCGCTTTCTTGCTACAACGGATTTTTCGAAAGCCATCACTTTGCCCTTATTGAAGATTTTCTCAAAAGAAAAGGATACGACGCGATAGACTTTTCGTAATATTTACACAATTTTCACATAATGTAAGTTGATAAAATAGAATAGATGAATTATAATATCCAAAATATAGAAAATTAAGTTTATCTAAAGTTTGCTTTTGCCATTTTCAAATAGCGGTATTTGCAAAAAGGAGGGCAGAATGTTCAAAATACTGAAATATTTCAAGCCGAGCTATTGGGGTATGACGGCGATAATATTCGTACTCACGTTAATAGGCGTCGTATGCGAACTCGGCATAGTTTCCTATATGGAAAAGATACTCGCTCTCGTCTTGGAACTTGCTCCCATATCGTCGGTATTGCCTATCGGCGGAATAATGCTCGCTCTTTGCGCGGGAAGCGTCGTATCTAACGTCTTTATAGGATTCTTCGCGTCGAAAATAGCCGCGGGATTCTCGAGAGACCTCAGGAAAAAGCTGTTTGACAAAGTCAGCTCTTTCACTATGGAAGAGATAAACAAATTCTCGACCGCGAGCCTTATCACCCGTTCCACCAACGATATTCAACAGGTACAGATGGCAATAGCCATATGCCTTCGTATGGCTCTCACTGCTCCTATCATGGCTATCGCTTCGATAATCATGATAGTCGGAAAGAACTGGCAGCTCACTCTAACGACCGCAGTCGGCATAATCGTTCTCATAATATCTATAGCCGTTATCTTCGCGCTCGTTATGCCGAAGTTCAAAAGGATACAGACCCTTACCGACAGACTCAACGGCGTTACGCGCGAGAACTTGACGGGACTTCGAGTCGTAAGAGCCTATAACGCCGAAGAATACCAGCAAGCTAAATTCGAGAAAGTCAATACTGAACTCACCGGAACGCACCGTTTCGTTACGATAATGATGGGAATACTTATGCCCGGCTGTCAGGCGGTAATGAATATACTCTCCCTATCTATAATATGGATCGGCGCGTATCTTATCAATAACAGCGTTCTCTCACTTCCGGAAATGACGGCTTTCCAGATCTACGCGTCTATGATTCTCATGAGCTTTATGATGCTGACGATAATATTCGTCATGATCCCGCGAGCAAGCGTCTCCGCTAACCGTATAAAAGAAGTGCTCGAAACAGAACCTAAAGTCGTCGACCCCGAAAATCCAGTCGCGCCAAGCGCCGATACAATCGGCAAAGTGGAATTCAGGAACGTATCTTTCCGCTATCCCGACGCCGAAGGCGACGTGATCAACGATATTTCGTTCACGTTAAACAAAGGCGAAACGCTCGCCATAATAGGTTCGACGGGAAGCGGTAAAAGCACTCTTATCAATCTGATACCTAGATTTTACGACGCGACGCAAGGTGAAGTTCTTGTCGACGATATAAACGTCAAAGACTATAATCAAAAAGACCTTCACGACAAACTGGGCTTCGTACCGCAAAAGGCGACGCTGTTCAGCGGAAGCATAGAATCCAACATAAAGTTTTCAGACAGAGATATGTCCGACGAACAGATGAGAGAAGCCGCGGAAATAGCGCAGGCGGAAGATTTCATCAATGAAAAAGAAGACAAGTATTCATCCCGAATATCGCAGGGCGGAAAGAACGTATCGGGCGGACAAAAGCAACGGCTCAGCATAGCGCGGGCGATAGCTAAAGATCCCGAGATATTCATATTCGACGACTCCTTCTCCGCGCTGGATTACAAGACGGACAAAACGCTGAGAAAAGCGCTGTCGAAAAAGACCGAAAACGCCGGCGTAATAATCGTCGCTCAGCGTATCGGAACAATAATCAACGCCGATAAAATCATCGTCCTCGACAAGGGCAGAATGGTCGGCATGGGTAAACATAAAGAACTGCTCAAAGACTGCGAAGTCTATAGAGAGATCGCCCTATCACAACTTTCAAAGGAGGAACTTGACAATGCCGGGACCGCATGGTAATCCTCTGGATAAACCTAAAAACTTAAAAGCGTCGACTTTCAAACTCGGAAAGTTCCTCGCTCCCTATATCGTCTATATTATCATCGCCGTCGTCTTCGCCGTAGCCGGAACCGTATTCAGCATAGTGAGCCCAAGTCTTCTCGGAAAGATCACTAACCAGATACAGAGCGACATCATGGCGGGCAACGCTATAAACTTAGCGACGATAGCGAATATAGGTATCGTTCTATTGATACTGTATATGCTCAGCTACGTCTTCTCGTTCGTTCAGTCCTTCATCCTTGCGTACGTGACCATGGGACTGTCGAAACGGTTCAGAAAAGCTATAGCGGAGAAAATCAACAACCTTCCGTTCAAATATTTCGACACGAGAAGTTACGGCGACGTTCTATCGAGAGTCACGAACGACGTAGACACGATAGCTATATCGCTCAACAATATAGCTTCCCAAATAATCTCGTCCGTAGTAATGTTCGTCGGTACGATAGTTATGATGTTCGTCGTGAAGTGGCAGCTTGCGCTCGTCGCGCTCGTCAGCATACCTCTCAGTCTTATCGTAACGTTCTTCATAGCAAAAAAGTCCAAACCGCACTTCAAACGTCAGCAGGCTAGTCTCGGCGAAATCAACGGGCATATAGAGGAGATTTTTTCGGGACACGAAGTCGTCAAGGTCTTTAACGCCGAAGAGGACGCGAAAAAGACATTCGACAAGATCAACGATACGCTGTATACCAGCGCGTGGAAATCGTCGTTCTATTCGGGCGCGATACAACCGCTCATGTCTCTCATCGGCAACGTAATGTTCGTAGTCATAATCGTATTCGGCGGAGTACTTGCGATACAAGGCGCAGCGCTCATCGGAGATATACAGGCGATAAGCATATATATGAAGATGTTCAATCAGCCTATTTCTCAAATCGCGCAACTCGCGACACAGATACAGTCTACGATGGCGGCGTCCGAGAGAGTATTCGAATTCCTCGAAGAAGAAGAACTTTCTCCCGAGAAAGATACCCAATATCTCGACCCGAAAGAAATAAAAGGCGACGTCTCATTCGAAAACGTAACGTTCGGTTACGATCCGTCGCGTATCATAATAAAGGACTTTACGGCGCGCGCAAAAGCCGGTCAGAAGATAGCTATCGTAGGACCGACGGGCGCAGGAAAAACTACGCTCGTCAACCTGCTCATGCGATTCTACGAAGTAAATAGCGGCGTAATATCTATAGACGGCGTTCCGATAACTTCTCTCACGAGAGAAAATATCCACGACATCTTCGGCATGGTACTTCAGGATACTTGGATATTCGAAGGCACCGTTCGCGAGAATATCGTCTATAGCAAAACGAGCGTCAGCGACGAAGAGATCGAGCGCGCTTGCTCGCTTGCGAATATCGACCACTTCGTCCACACGCTGCCGAAAGGCTACGATACGCTTCTCGACGACAAAGCCAACCTTTCGCAAGGACAAAAGCAGCTCATCACGATAGCGAGAGCCATGATAGAAAACGCGCCTATGCTCATACTCGACGAAGCTACCTCTTCCGTCGATACGAGGACGGAGATACTCATCCAAAAGGCAATGGACGAACTCATGAAAGGACGTACCTCTTTCGTCATAGCGCACAGACTCTCTACGATAAAGAACGCCGACCTCATTCTCGTCATGAAAGACGGAGACGTAGTAGAGCAAGGCAATCACGACGAACTCATGGCTATAGGCGGCTTCTACAAAGAGCTTTATAACAGCCAGTTCGACAGCGATATATAAAATCATTTTTGAATAGACTTTATATACCGAACTGGCGAATCAAAGTTAAAAGCTTTCGGAAATATGTTTCGTTCATACGGATTAAAATGTATCTATAAAACTCGGCTTCTCAAAAGCCGAGTTTTCTTTTATCCACACAAAACTGCTTGATAAAACTTTTTGTTTTTGTTATAATAACAAAGTCATCGGAGGACAGTACACCGTAGTGTAGGGGATAGCAAGTCAAAAGCTTGCAGGCCGCCTGTCAGAAAAGCTGTCGAGTGAGCTCGGTTAAGCGTTAAACACGTTTTACCGAGCATTTTTAATTAATAGGCAATAATAATTTTTATAAGAAAAGTGAAATACACCGCTTATCAACAAATACGCCGAGCGAGAATATATTCTCTCCCGGCGTTACGTTATTCAATTTTGATAGAACTTAACGTTTTTCGTAATAAGGTCGGAATAGGGATACGAATAGAGTTTTCCGTCCTCGAGTGACTTTACTGTAAATATCGCCTTATACATTCCGTCGACGACTCCGACGTAATTCTTTATTTTGTTCCGTCCCTCGTTGACTCTTAGTTTAACTTCGCGTCCTGCCAAAAGTTCTATTCTTTTTTTAGCTATTTCCAATTCCTTGATATTCGACTTCATTCTCAACCTCGAGAACGATTATTGCCGAATACCTAAAAAATATACTTCGATTGTCGATATATTATATATTGACGGTATTCTTTATGAATTCTCTCACCTTCTCTTCGTTCTCTCGCGTGTCGATCTCGCCCCTCTTATCCACGTTTTTGAAAAACAGTCCGCCGCAATACTTACCCCCGAGCGCCATTGAAAAACATCTGAGCGTCCTCACCATGGGCTCAAAATTATCGTCAAAGTTCTGTCCTCCGACGGCTATCAAATATATTCTCTTATTCCGCGTTCCGCTTCGCGTATTCCATAACGCCTGCGCCCTGTCTATAAAACTTTTCGTATGACCGCCGAATCCGAAAAAATGTACGGGAGCGATAAACACGACTTTATCAGCGAGCTTGACTCGTCTCATCAACTCGTTCGCGTCGTCGTTTATCACGCACTCTCCGCTCTTTATACATCTATCGCAGCCTACGCAGGAAGAATACTCAAAATCGCGAAGATAGATAACTTCACAGTCGATATCGCAGCGAACGTACTTTGTGATACAGTCGCTGTTCCCGTTCGCTCTCGGACTGCAGTTGATAACGAGAGTACTCACTTTCTATCAAGCTCCTTTTTTAGCATATACACCGTCTTGCGGAGAACGGGATGAACGTATCCCGCGCCTATCTCGGATAGCGGATTGAGCACAAAGCTACGCATATGCATCTCCAAATGCGGGATCTGCAAATCCTTAGTATCTATTATTTCGTCGTCGTAGGTCAGTATATCGACGTCGAGCGTTCTCTCTCCCCAACGCCTCGTTTTCACTCTGTTCGCTTTTTTTTCAATGGCGTGAGCAAACTCCAACAGCTCGTAAGGCGTTAAAAGCGTCTCTATTTTTACCGCGGCGTTCAGGAATTTCTCTTGATCTTTAACTCCGTACGGCTCGGTCTCATGATACGACGAGACGGCTTTTACGCATACGTTCCCGTTATTCTTCATCTCGGAGACAGCCATATCGAGATACCCCTCTCTATCTCCCATATTCGAGCCGAGCGCGATATACGCGACGTGTCTTTTCTTCCTCACGACTACAGCCGCGCTGTCAAATTCGAGAGGTATCGGAGCGTCGGGCTTATCTATCCTGACCTCAGTCTCCTTCACGTTGTCAAAGCGTAAAAGTATCTCTTTAGCTATGGCGTTCGCAAGGCTCTCTATAAGGTCGTACGTTCTATTCGTAGCCGCGGTATACGCTATATCCGCCGCTTCTGCATAATTGACGGTATCGCTTAGCTCGTCGCTGTCCGCGAGGTTCTCCGGCGACATCCTTATACTGATATAGAAGTTTTGTCCGTTCCTCTTTTCCTCTTCGAATACTCCGTGATACGCGAATACTTTGATCCTGTCAATGATTATCTCGTCCATAATAATTAATTCCCGCTCTTTATTATAGCTTCCGTCATAGCTATCGCTCTTTTACTCTTCTTTACGTCGTGTACTCTTACGAAAGACGCTCCTTTCATAGCGGCGATAACGCTCGTTGCGAGCGTTCCCTCTTCACGCTCGTCTATCGGCAGATCGAGCGTAAGTCCTATCATAGATTTTCTCGACGCTCCGAGAAGATACGGAACGTCAAGCTCGAGGAGCCTTTCCATATTATTAGTTATCATAAGATTTTGTCCGAGCGTCTTTGCAAATCCTATTCCGGGATCGGTGATTATCTTCTCCTTTTTAATACCGCTCTTTATAGCAATATCCAAGCTCTCTCTTAAATCGGCGATAACGTCGTTCACAAGATCCGCATACCCGGCGTCTTTTCTGTTATGCATAAGGCAGCACGCAATACCGCTCTTTGCAATTACGCTCGCCATCATGCCGTCATATTTTAGTCCCCATATATCGTTAATAAAATCGACGCCGTACGGTATTACTTCCTTTGCGACCTCTCCCTTATACGTATCTAGAGAAAGCGGTATATCGAATCTCTTCTTTATCTCTTTAACGTACGGGACGACTCTTGATATTTCCTCTTCCGCGCTTATCTTGATATGATTCGGACGCGTAGATTCTCCGCCTATATCTATAATATCGACGCCTTCTTCCGCCATCGTCTCAACGCGTTTTAGCGCGGCGTCCATATCATTATATTTGCTACCGTCTGAGAACGAATCGGGCGTCACGTTAAGTATTCCCATAACGTAAGTTTTACTGCCTATCTCAAACGTCCTATTACCTATTTTGATACTCTCTACCATTTAATAAATTATCTCCGTATTCAATAAAGTCCACTTGCAACCGCTCTTCGCGTCGCAATACGCGCATACTCTCGAGAGCCTGTCCGCCTCTCTTATTACGTCGGACAGCGTCTCTATATCCTCTCTGCCGTCCTTTTCTCTGTGTCTTTCGACAGCTTCTGTAACAACTTCTTTTTCTTCTTTTGAAAAACCGCAAATATCTAATATATGTATAGCTATTTTAACGCTTTCTTTCTCATGATCCGCACTCTTTGAGCTTCGTCCTATATCGTGAAGAAGCGCCGCGGCGTATATCGTTTCTTTATTAAAAGACAGTCCTCTCTCAAGCGATATTATATACGCTATCCTTGCCGTATCGAGAAGATGCTCTATGCCGTGCTTACAGTATATCCTATCCTTCTCGAGTTCGTCTATCCTTTCGATCGCCGCCCTAAACTCGACACATTCCGTTATCCTGTTGATCCTATCCATATATTTCGCCGCTCGTTATCTCATCAAAGCGATCGTATCGCTGAAAAGTCTTTGATTTTCCTTGAACTCGCCTCTTGCCGCGTAAGTCACGGTCTTGCTCCCCGGCTTTTTTACTCCGCGCATAGTCATACAGGTATGCTCCGCTTCGACGACAACCAACACTCCTTTCGCGTCAAGACACTCCTCTATAGCGTCCGCTATCTCGTTAGTCATCTGTTCTTGAAGTTGGAGTCTTCTCGCGTATACCTCAACAGCGCGCGCGAGTTTGCTAAGACCTACGACCTTATCACTCGGTATGTACGCTATATGAGCCTTGCCGAAGAACGGCAAAAGGTGATGCTCGCACATCGAATAGAACGTTATGTCTTTTTCTATTACCATGTCGCTTGACTTGACGTCAAAGACTTTGCTTAAATGCTCTGACGCGTATTCATCTTTTCCTTCGAGTATTTCGCTGTACATTTTAGCGACGCGTTTGGGAGTCTCGATAAGCCCTTCTCTCGTTACGTCCTCGCCTATAGCTTCAAGGAGTTGCCTTACGGCATCTTCCGCCTTTTTAATATCTACCATAATTATCCTCCTCGTATCTTTTATATTCCGCTTTGATTTCTTTTAGATGCGACAGCGAACCGAACGCGACTATAACGCTGTTACTATCGGCGCTCTCGAGAGCGTACTTTACCGCTTCCCTCGCATTTTTCATAAAATGAGCGTTATCCATATACTGCGAAACTATCTCCTTTAGTTTCTCGCCTCCGAGTTTCCTCTCATGCTCCCAGTCGAAAGTAATTACTTCGCTCGCCAGATCCACGGTATTTTCAACTATCTGCCTAACGTCCTTGTCCTTGAATATCCCCATAATGAAAATCAATCTCTTATCGGGAAAATATCTCTTGAGCGTGAGCGAAAGCATTGCGCTCGCCCTTTCGTTATGCGCTCCGTCTATTATGAATATCGGATCTTTTCCTATTACTTCGCAGCGCGCGTTCCACGTAGCGCTCTCGATACCCTCTTTGACGCCCAAGTCGCCTATCTTACTATAACCCATACGCTTAAGAGTTCTTAAGACCTCTATTGCGAGCGGCAGGTTCTCAAGCTGATGCTCTCCTATTAGTTTTGTCGGAAACTCCCTGCCTTTATACGAAATCACCTGACCGTTCACGTCGCCGCCCATAAATTCGCCCTTAGACGCAAAGTATATCGCGGACTTCTTTTCCTTCGCCGTTTCCCAAAGAACCTTTTCGACGTCGCCTTCCTGCTTGACGCTGATAACGATAGAATTTTCCTTGATTATCCCCGCCTTTTCTTCCGCTATTTCGCGAAGCGAATTGCCGAGTATTCCCATATGGTCGTAACTTATGGACACGAATGCCGAAATCAAAGTATCTTTAACTATATTCGTCGCGTCGAGCCTGCCGCCGAGCCCCGTCTCAAGTACAACGATATCCGCGCGCTTTTCCTTAAAATACATAAACGCTATCGCAGTCTCCATTTCAAAGCGCGTGGGCTCAAGTCCGAATTTCTTTTTCATCTCGGGAAGTACGCTCGCAATTATATTCATATACTTTAGGAAATCGTCACGGGAGATATTGTCTCTGCCTATTCCGATTATATCAGTTACGTCGAACACCGCGGGCGAAGAATATCTTCCGACGGTATAACCGCATCTATCGAGCGCCGCCGTAAGATACGCGACGAGCGAACCCTTGCCGTTAGTGCCGGCTATATGTATGAATTTGAGATCTTTTTCGGGATCGCCGAGATAGGATAAGAGCGTCTCTATACTTTTGAGACCGAAAGAACTCGGTGAACGCTCTTCGAGATAAGACAACGCTTCGTCAAAGCTCTTGAACATAAAAAAGAACCTCCTTAGAATTACTCCTTTGGAAGCTCGCTCGAATATTATCATTGTTCACGGCGAAAACGCCTAGTAAAGCGGGAGCGAATAACGCACCGTGAATCTTGTTCTTCGCCCAACGGCACTCCCCGTCCGATTGGTACTTAACGCGCGTTATCCTAGTCTTCCAATGCAATCATTTTAACATATACGGCGTCAAAATGCAAGAATTATCGCGGCCGTCGCCGCAATAATATTTATCTTAACGCCCGCAAAATATGACTCTCCCCGTTATTTTCCTTTTTTTGTATGTCTACGATTCCACGCCGTTTCAAAGCGATATAATAATAGCCTATATTCTGACGATATAATATCCCATTTGCAATACGTCTCAAGCTATAATGCAGACGATTGCCGGAGTTCCGCTCACAGCGTCATATCTCTATGTCGAAAGACGGTAATTCCTCGATAACGTACGGGCATGCCGTTCTCCGCTCTACGGACTTTTTCCCGTCGAGGATACGCTGATTGGAGCTTCCCCTATAGAGGAGCGTCAGATCTCTCTTTCCAATCTCGAACCTTCCGTCAACTATGAACGTCGCAAGAGAGATGAGTTCCTCAGTGTCGGCGTCGCCTCTCTCCATCAACTGTTCGAACGTAAATCCCGTGTATATTATAAGATCGAGTTTCGTCTCTTTCCTTATCCTCCTTGCAAGTTCGAGCAGCGGCTTCACCTGCGCGAAGGGTTCTCCGCCCGAAAAAGTCACTCCCTTTATCATCTTGCAAGATATTATCTTATCGAAAATATCGTCCGTCGATATAACGTATCCGCCGTTATAGTCGTGCGTTTGAGGATTATGACAGCCCTTACAATGATGCGGACAGCCTTGAGTAAAGAGCGAAAACCTAAGTCCGGGACCGTCAACTATCGAGTCGCCTTCCATTCCGCTGATCCTTATATCCATAATAACCGTCCTCCTATTCCATACCGAAGTATTCTACCGACTTTAGTCGGAACAAACGACGCAGTAGAATATACTGCGTCGTTACGTTGCGCCGTAAATCGCCGATCTTAGTACGCATTCATATCAATATATGCTATATGCGCCGCGATTTTCTCGATTTCCCGATCATCAGACCTTATGCTTTACTCTGTCTTTTTCCTCGGCTCTCTTTCCGTTATTGAATCTGTCTACCGTACCTACGAGATAGCCTGTGATACGTCTTATTCTCTCAAAGCCTACGTCGCCGTCCGTCTCCTTCCTTCCGCATTTAGGACAAACGTTATCTATAAGACCGTTATATCCGCAGCACGGATCTCTGTCAACGGGGTGGTTGATGGAGCCGTAGCCTATTCCCGCGTCCTTCATACATCTTACCACCTGTTCGAAAGCGTCGAGATTCTTGAGCGGATCGCCGTCAAGCTCTATGTAACTTATGTGACCGCCGTTGGTCATAGCGTGATAAGGAGCTTCCTTTTTGATCTTGTCGAAAGCCGAAATGGGATAATATACGGGAACGTGGAAAGAGTTCGTATAGTAATCCCTGTCGGTTATTCCCTCTATCTTTCCGTATCTCTCGGCGTCTATTTTGACAAATCTTCCCGAAAGTCCCTCTGCGGGAGTTGCGATGAGCGAATAGTTGAAGCCCGTAGCCTGAGTCTTTTCGTCCATCTTATCTCTCATATACTGGATTATTCTAAGACCGAGAGCCTGCGCTTCGTCGCTCTCTCCGTGATGCTTGCCGATAAGAGCCTTAAGACACTCCGCGAGCCCGATGAATCCGACTGTGAGCGTACCGTGCTTGAGTATCTCGCCGACTTCGTCGTCCTCTCCGAGCTTATCGCTCTCTATCCATACGCCCTGTCCCATGAGGAATGGATAATTGCGTACCTTCTTCTTTGCCTGTATCTTATATCTGTCCATTAACTGGTCGGAACAAAGCTCCAACATATTGTCAAGCGACTGGAAGAACTTATCTATATCGCCGTGAGCCTCTATTCCGAGACGCGGCAGATTGATGGACGTGAACGAAAGATTTCCTCTTCCCGTAACTATCTCCTTCGTCTTATCGTAGTGGTTAGCCATAACTCTCGTTCTGCATCCCATGTAAGCGACCTCGGTGTTGTAATCCCCTTTCTTATAATACTGGAGATTGAACGGAGCGTCAATGAACGAGAAGTTCGGGAACAGTCTCTTTGCCGAAACTCTCATAGCAAGTTTGAAGATGTCGTAGTTTGGATCGCCTTCGTTATAGTTGACGCCTTCTTTTATCTTGAATATCTGTATCGGGAATATCGGGGTTTCGCCGTTGCCGAGTCCCTTGTCGGTCGCAAGAAGGATATTCTTCATAACGAGTCTGCCTTCTTTCGAAGTGTCGAGTCCGTAGTTGAGCGACGAGAAAGGTATCTGCGCGCCCGCTCTCGAATGCATGGTATTGAGGTTGTGTATCAGCGCCTCCATAGCTTGGAAAGTCGCTCTGTCCGTCTCTTTCCTCGCAAACTTCAACGCAAAGTCCTGCGCCTTTACTACGTCGGCTTCGGGATAAAGAGCTTTGAGCGCTTCTCTCTCCGCCTCTACGTATCCGTTCTTATCGTCAAGCTCGGGAATCAGTCCCGTCTTCTCGGTAACGCTTTCCGAAATCTTCTTTATCTCTTCGAGAGAATCGGCGTGTCCCGAAAGTTCCAACGCCCTCGCCATGTTGGCAAGATAAAGTCTCTTATACGTCTTTTTAACGCCCTTAGCCATAGCGTACTCGAAATTGGGTACGGACTGACCGCCGTGCTGGTCGTTCTGATTGGACTGTATCGCGATAGCGCAAAGAGCGGAATACGACGCTATGTCGTTCGGCTCTCTGAGATGTCCGTGTCCCGTCGAAAAACCGTTCTCGAAAAGTTTTATCAAATCTATCTGACAGCAAGTAGTAGTGAGCGTCAAAAAGTCAAGGTCGTGTATATGTATATCTCCGTTCTCGTGAGCGAAAGAATGATCGGGATTCAAAACGAACATTTTATTGAACTGTTTGGCTCCCTCGCTGCCGTACTTGAGCATAGTTCCCATAGCGGTATCGCCGTCTATATTGGCGTTTTCTCTCTTCACGTCGTTATCTTTTGCGGACTTATATGTAAGATCCTTATATATATCCATTAAAACGGTATTCATCTCGCGGCGTCTGTTACGGTTCGCTCTGTAAAGGATGTAACTCTTAGCGGTACGCGAGTGACCCGCCTCCGAAAGCACGTACTCGACGACGTCCTGGACCTGTTCGACCGACGGCGTAGACTTGCCGTACTTTTCTTCGAGCATATCGCATACCAAACTTGCAAGACGCTCCGCCTCATGATAATCGTTACCGCCGACAGCCTGAGCCGCTTTGAAAATGGCGTCGGTTATCTTATCCATATTAAACGTAACGACACGTCCGTCTCTCTTGACTATCTTTTTGATCATAAAACCCTCCTCATTGGCTAAAACGAAATTTACTTCTTTAAGATACACTATTTCTTGATAGATGTCAAGGGTAAAAACACAATATATTGTGGAAATTATTAAATTTTTCCAATCTTTTTCAGCGTGAGAATTATTGACTATGCAAGAGAAAATATGTCTTATTTTTTAATTTTTCAAGCAAAACTTCGATATAACGCGTTTTTCCGTTACGTTGAAAACAAGGTTGATTTTTCATTTCGCAAATTGTGCATACTAATTGTGAAATTTTATACATTTGCATAAATTTTATACATTTATAAAAGTACAGACGCCGCCTTTGACAAAGACGCGAATACGTATCATTCCATCACTCAAATAAGCATTGCCGTCGCCGCTCCCTACCGCTTAAAACAGATACAAAAAACGACGCTTCTTATTATATTGATAAAAATAATAAGGAGACAACAGTTAAAAAGCCGTTATATACAAATAATTGAAATCTATGCAATACTTCAAAATGAAGTATCAGCGGCTATTGATATACAAACGTTAATTTTACAGACGTTAATCTGTATTGAAACAAATAAGATCCAAAATACGTTGAAACGCGTACGCTCTCTTAACTATAGGAAATACGCTTCCTCATACGCTGCATCAACAAATGAAAATATCGGAATGATACCGTCAAAACGCAACGAAATCCCCCTAAAAGCCGTCTTTTACAGGGGATTTTTTGATTTTTCATACGATTTTTTGTTATAAACTCATTGTAATTTATAAAAAATTATTATATAATGTAGATAATTATAAAGTTTCTGTTAAGAAATCGTAAACAAAAAACATATTGAAGGGGAACTGTTATGTCAAATTTGTTAGTAGTCGAGGACGACGTTGAGATCAACGGACTGCTCGTCAGACTCCTCAGAGACAAAGGTTACGAAGTAGATACCGCATTTTCCGGCAGCGAGGGCATGATGCTACTCGAGAGAAGTTCGAACTACGACTTGATACTTCTCGATCTCATGCTACCCGGAATGACAGGCGAAGAGATAATCACGAGACTTAGAAGCGTCAACAATCCCGTTCCGATAATCGTAATATCGGCAAAGACAGACGTTGATAATAAAGTCAGCGTTCTCGGACTCGGCGCAGACGACTTCATAACGAAACCGTTCAATAACGAAGAGGTCCTCGCCCGTATCGAAGCGCATCTGAGACGTTATACTTTCTCGGGAACAGGTCCCATCCACGCCATATACAAAGCGAAAAATATCGTTCTCGACCGCGATCAGATGGAGGTATATATCAACGATAAACCTATGCCTTTCACCGTTATCGAATACAAGATACTCGAACTTCTCATGACTAATCCCAAAAAAGTCTTCACGAAAGAAAATCTTTTCAAGAATATATGGAACGACGAATACTACGGCAACGACAATACGGTCAACGTCCATATATCCAACCTAAGGAGCAAGATCGCAAAGGCCGATCCGCACAACGACTATATAAAAACTGTTTGGGGAATCGGGTTCAAGTTCATAGAATAACAAACGAAAAAACGCTCTCGGGATCCCGAGGGCGTTTTTTGAAACTCCGCCTATTTTACTAACCAATATACGCATCCGCTTACTTTCCTTTTGGAGCAAATATATATGGAATACGCTATCAGAACAACTCAGCTCACGAAAAGATACAAAGGCATTGCCGTTGTCGACAACGTCGATCTTTCCGTACCCAAAGGCGCTATATACGGACTGATAGGACGAAACGGCGCGGGAAAATCCACGATAATAAGGATGTTATCGGGGCTCACGAAACCCAGTTCAGGGAAAATCGAGATACTCGGAACGTCAGACGCAAAGAAGATATCCAAGCTCCGTCTCAATATGGGAGTATCGACAACGCCGTGCTTTTTCGGAAGCATGAGCGCCGCCGAGAATCTTGAATATTACCGCATACTCAAAGGTTATCCTAGAAAAAGCATCGTAGCCGACACAATAAAACTCGTAGGTCTCGAAGAATCTTCCAATAAAAAATACCGTCATTTTTCACTCGGTATGAAACAAAAGCTCGCTCTGGCGCTCGCCGTTATGGGCGACAACGAAATAGTTCTTCTTGACGAACCAACCAACGGACTCGATCCCATAGGAATGGTAGAATTCAAAAATATAATATCCTCGATAAACGCGGAAAAAGGCACTACCTTCGTTATCGCCAGCCATATGCTCAGCGAACTCTACGAGCTAGCTTCGCACTTCGCGCTCATCGACGACGGAGAGCTTCTTGAGGAGACGAGCCGAAGTTCGATAAGCAAAATATGCCGTTCGTGCATAGTTCTCAGCGTCGATGACACTTCCAAAACCAGCGTTATACTTGAAAACGTTCTCAATCTTAAAGAGTTCGAGATACATCCCAATAACGTTATAAACATATACGACTTTTACGGAAGCAACAGTTTCATTGTGAACGAACTCGTCGAAAACGGTATTCGCGTCGAGTCGATATTCACCAAGTCGACCTCTCTCGGCGACTATTTCATGAACATAATAAAAGGAGGCGGAAAAAATGATTAACTACCTAACGGCGGAAATAGGCAGAATATTCAAACGCCCGCCCCTCTATATTGCGCTTACTTTCATAATACTTATCAGCATAATGAACGTCATATTCACGCTGGTCATGTCGCTGACGCAGAATACCGCCGTTACCGCGGATATGGCGGCGAACGTTTCCGCGCGTCTGTTTCTCAACAAATTCGTAGCCGTCATAACGGTATACGCGGTGACTGCATTCACGTCGGAAGCCGGTTCAAATACCGTTGCTAACGCCGTAGCTGTCGGATATACCAAAAATACGATATTTATCACAAAACTCATCGTCGGCATCTTGGAAATAATGCTGATAACCGTTTCGTCGATGATAGCGACGCTGCTTATGGTGACGATATGGTTCGACGACGTATTTACGCTCATGATGATGTGGCAATCCGTATTAAAGCACGTTATAGCGATGACTGTATATATCGCGATATACGTTACGGCCCTTACGATCCGCTATCTCGTCAACAATATGATGCTCTTCACCGTACTATATTTTACGCTCGTACTGATAGTAACGGAAATAGCGTCGGTACTCGTCGAATATTCGATACTTCCGGAGTTGACCGCCTACTTCATACCTACAAGTCAGCTCGAAATGCTCGCTACCGAAAGTTCCGCTAAAATAATGGGAATCACTATCGGTGCTTCGGCGGCATACGGCATACTTACCGCATCTGCGGGCGCGGCGATACTTTCGAAAAAAGATATATTATAAATAAAAAAACTTCTGCATGAACGCGAAAAAATCCAATATACGCATCAAAGGAGAAACATATGCTCGGAATACTCTCCGTATCCACACTCGTTCTGTCTATCATATCCGTATCGCTCGTAATATATATCATATTGAATCATCACGCCTACGGTAAAATGTACCGCGATATGAAGTACTCGAACGCAGTCAACGACGAACGAGAACTGCGCGTCAATTCTAATTTTAAGAACGAAACTTTGATAGCCAACGAATTCAACAAACTGATACTAAGAATAAAAGATATAAGAAAATTATCCGACACGCAAGAAAAGGAGCTTAGGATCGCAATAGAAAATATGTCGCACGATCTAAGAACGCCACTCACTTCAATAAAAGGATACCTGTCGCTCATAAAGGAAAAAGACGATCTCGGCGAAGAAGAAAAAGCAGAATACTATAGAATAATAGAAAAGAAAATTGCTTCCCTCGAACAACTCATCGGCGGCTTTTACGATCTTTCGAGACTGCAAAATAACGACTACAAGATGTACAACGAAGTTATACGTCTTGAAAACGTGTTATTCGAAACGATAGCGAGCAATTACGAGGCGTTTGAAAAGGTGGGGATAGAACCCGAACTCAACGTCGAAGAAGATCTGCCCGCAGTCTACGCAGATCCGTTCGCAGTCGACAGAATTTTCGGCAATATCATTACGAACGCGATAAAATACAGCGACGGCGACCTTAGAATATCTGCATACTTTGATAAAAGATCGGAACGCATAATAACGGAGTTTAGGAACAAAGCCGAGAAAGTTACCGCCGGCGAAGCGAAACGCCTCACCGAAAGATTCTTTACCGTCGACAGAGCAAGAACGGGACAGTCTACCGGTATCGGACTCGCGCTCGTCGATTCGCTGCTTCAAAACATGAACAACAGCATAGACTGCGAAAAGGAAGGCGACGATATAGTGTTCACGATACGCTGGAATATCAATAAGTAGCGTATATGTATGTTCTATTTAATAGTATATCATTTTATGCGAGTTGAATTTTCATTGCTTTTGCATATTACTTAACATAATGAAAAGCTCTTTGAGGCGGTTTTTCGCGGCTATCCAAGGCATTTGCATATGGATATATCCATAAAAAATCAGCGTCCTAAAATAACTTTAGGACGCTTTCTTTTTCATTTTTCGTTAAATCTTACCTCTTTCGGCGTAACTGAACCCGCATCGAAAATAGGCTTTAGAACAACTTATTTTTTCTTAGCTATTACCTCTTCGGCGGCATTTACTATATCGTCGACGGTGAGCCCCATTATTTCGGAAAGATATTTCTCATTGCCAACTTCGCCGAATCTATCCTTGACGCCCACTCTCTTCATCGGTACGGGCGCGTTCTCCGATATAACTTCAGCTACAGCGCTGCCGAGTCCGCCTATTACGTTGTGGTTCTCTGCCGTCACTATAGCTCCCGAACGCTTAGCCGCCTTTACGATAGCTTCTTCATCGATAGGCTTTATCATATGTACGGAAAGAACTCCTACCGAATATCCTCTGCCCTCGAGAATATAGCTGGCCTCTATAGCTCTTGCGACCATAATTCCGCTCGCAATTATCGTCACGTCCTTTCCCTTCTTAAGGTCTATCGCCTTGGTAAGGGAAAATTTCGTGTTTTCGTCGAATACAGACTCCGTCTTTTTACGGAAAAGTCTTATATACATCGGCTTATCATACTTGACGACTTCGGGCAGGAGCTTCCTCAGCATCACGCTATCGACCGGCTCGAACACGCTCATCGTGGGCATAGCTCTCATTATGCCTACGTCCTCGAGACTCATATGAGTACCGCCGTTATTCGTAGCCATGATACCGGGGTCGGTACCCACTATCTTGACGTTCTGCTTCGCATACGCGACGCTTATCGCTATCTGGTCGTAACATCTTCTCGTCGCAAACGGCGTGAAAGAATGAACGAACGGCAGTTTCCCGCACGCGGCGAGTCCCGCGGCGACTCCTATCATATTCTGCTCGGCAATACCGACGTTGATAAGTCTCTTTGGATAGACCTTCTTGAACTCTTTCGTTCCCGTAGACGACATCAGATCCGCTTCGAGCATAACTATCTTCTTATTCTTTCCGGCAAGCTCTATCATCGTCTCGCAATAGACCGCCCTCATCTCTTTGTTTTCCAACATAATCAACCCTCCAATTCGTTACGCCACATCTCTTCGCTCGAGAATGTCACGCTGTGAGAAGACACTTTTCCTTCGCAGAAAGATATTCCCTTTCCCTTTACGGTATTGAGAATGATCATAGTCGGCTTTTTCTTCGACTTCTTCGCGTTCTCGACAGCCTCGACTATCGCGGCGATGTCGTGTCCGTCCACTACTACGGTCTTGAAATTGAACGCCTTCCACTTATCCTGAATAGGATTAAGAGTACATATTTCGTCGGTAGTTCCGTCTATTTGCATCCTGTTGTAATCGGTAAATGCGATAAGATTGTTAAGTCCCATACTTCCTGCAAGCATACCTGCTTCCCATATCTGTCCTTCCTGAGACTCGCCGTCGCCAACTATTGCGAATACCTTGTATGTCTTCCTGTCAATCTTGCCGGCGATAGCCATTCCGACAGCCGCCGAAAAGCCCTGTCCCAGCGATCCCGCCGTCATATCGACGCCGATAGTCTTATTCATATCGCAGTGAGACGGAAGGTTGGTTCCCGGTCTGTTGAGCGTATCGAGAACTTCTTTCGGGAAATATCCTCTCTCGGCCAGCGTTGCGTAAAGCGCAGGACCCGCGTGACCCTTCGACAATACTATTCTGTCTCTGTCGGGATCTTTGGGATTCTTAGGATCGACGCTCGCGCACTCGAAATAGAGCGCTGTAAGAACTTCGACGACAGACGAAGAGCCTCCGATATGTCCAACCCCGAATTTACCGATCTCTTCGATCGTGAGGTTACGGATATTCTTGGCTTTTTCGTTCAAAAACTCCAATCTACTCTTATCCATTATGTACTCCTTAAATCAGTGAGTTATTCTTATCGCTTCTATTATAAAAATAAACGCTCATAAAATCAACCTTAATAGACGAAATTATATAAATTTTATATTAATTAATTTTTTCACAATACCATACGCCCGAATATACGTTGATAATAAGGCAAATTATGTTATTAACGGCGTTTTTGTAAAGGCGAACGCAAAACTTTGACATATCCTTATTTTCCTACGCTAACCTAAAGCAGAAAAACATCTTACTACCCGTTTGATAGCGTATCGCTACCATACATAAAAGTTTGATAATACTTTTACTCGAAAAGATATAAAGAATGGCGGAACATATAAAACGCTTATATCAAGATAACGGTTTCGCAACTGTTTATTATTGTTTTTAGAGCATATTTTCAATAAATAATAATCATTTTATTAATAATGTATTAATAATTATATCATTAACGTATCAAGCGTTTGACACATCTTATACATAGTGATACAATGAAAATATTAGAAATACGAAAAAATAAGACTGAAATAAGGAATTAGAATGAAACCTTTAGCTATGAGATTTCCGAGAATCGAAGAATTTTTGCACTCGACGTACTTTATCGTTATGTGCTCGCTGATATCGTTCTTCGGATTTTTCTTTCACGTTGAGAATATTGCCATGGCAGTGCTTATAGCGCTGCTTGGCTTTGTATTCGTCTTTTCGAGAGATCTGACTCCTTCATACCTCATATTCTTTCTCGTATGCTGGACTCCTCTCGGGAAATACGGCGAAGGCTTCGACTATTTTCTTCCCATATTCTACTCGCTCATCCCGACGGCGCCCGCTATAATATTCCATTTCGCGAACTATCCTCCAAACAAGGTAAGAGGTCGCTTCTTCGTATCGCTTCTTTTCGTAGCCGTCGCGTGCACTATAGGCGGATTGACGGCAACTAGCGCGAAAGAGTACTTTGCGTTGCCTGCTATATACTATATATTTATGCTCGGCTTCGGAATGGTTCTTTTCTATCTCATAGCCGTCAACTACACGTCGTTTGACAAGCGTTCTATATTCTTCATAGTACGAGCGTTCGTCGTCCCGGCGTGTCTCTCGATGCTCATATATTTGCTTAACTATCTGCTCGAGATACCAAACTATGCCGAAGGAAAAGAATTCAGGCTCTTATATTTCCAGTTCAAAAACAATTTCGGAAATTATCTACTGCTCGGCATACCTCTTACTTTTTATCTTTCCGTAAAGAGGTCGGGCATAAGAAGCGTATTTTACTACGTTCTCGGACTTATGGAAATAGCGACGATAGTCATATCCCAATCGCGAGGCGCGACTATGGCGATAGCCGTAATAGCTCCGATAACGCTCATCGCCATGCCTTTTATGGCGAGCAAAAAGAAGGACAAGATAAAATTTGCTATTTGGGTATCGCTGACCGTTATAGCTCTTTTGGCGATAGTATTCGCGGTAAGACACGAGCTTAAGGAATTTCTCGATAAAATCTCTATCAAAGAAGACGAGCCGCGCGAGTTCCTATATAAACTTGCCTTTGAAAACTTCAAAAAACATCCCATATTCGGCGTGGGACTGCAATATACCAATCCCGACTTCGAACACTATCAGCCGCAAAAGATGGCGATGTTCTGGTATCACTCGACGCCTATGCAGATACTCGGAAGTCTCGGACTTGTCGGCGTATTCGCATATACGGCTCAGTTCTTCGACAGACTTGCCGTTCTATTCAAGAACAGCAAATTCAACTTCTTCGTAGCGCTCTCGTTCGCGGGATTCGAAGCATATCAAATAGTCAACCCCGGCGACTTCACTCCCGTTCCGTTCGTATTCATGCTGATGATGCTGTTATCGCTTGCCGATAGACACAACTATAACGTACGGTCGGGAATAGAAAAGGACGCAAGCGATACTATTATCAAAAAGCTGAGCTACGATATACTTCCGAGAGACAAAATAATCGCTCGGCTCAAAGCCAACAAATTCTTTGCTATATTCTTTGACAACAACTCAAAGCCAAACGTATACGCTACAAGCGACGAGATCGACATCATGAAGGACGCTATCGTCGAGGAAGAAATAACGGACTCCACCTCGATCTCCTATCTCCTATACGGAGACGACGAACATGTGGATCAAGAAGATCCAATAGTCTCGGACTCTGATAAAAGCGGCTCCGACGGCTAAAAGGCGTAACGACTTCTTTACTGTTCGATTACTTTATCCTACATTATTCGACATTTTTCTACGCATTTAGACAAAGCGAAAATTTACGGTCACTATGAAAATAATATTTAGTAAGATATGAAATAACGGCGGATCTCTCCGCCGTTATTTCGATAAATAAAGTAGTGATAACCGTCGCGAAGCGACGATTAAAAAATTCCGATACTATTAAAATCAACTATTCCTCGAATGTTTTGAAATAGCACATAGAGCGAACGTTGACGTACTCAGTGAAGTTCTTCACCATTATATTGCCGCTCGCCGAAACTCCCGCTATCTCGAGCGTATTGTTTGCGATCACCGTATACTTCGGCAACGCGGAAGTACCCGTGCCGTCGGGTCTTACGCCCAGCGCTATAACGTAATTCTGCGTGTCCTTCTCGTATGCGGCGAATATAAAGAACGCCGACTTGTTATTCGTGTTGAATACTCCTATACCGCCCGCATTATTGCAAACGCCCACTCCAGTAAACATCTTCGCAAACTGGTCGGTTATCGCCTTTTGCGTCATAGCCTTATCAACGCTGTCGCCTATCGTATGCGCAAGTTCGGGAGTAGCTCCGTCTTCGCCTCTTACCTTTCCCAAATCAAATTCCATATCTCTCTCCTTTTCAAACCGTAAATATCAAATGTCCGTCTTCGTTGATGCTGAAATTATTGACGGCATTATCAGACGGATATTTCACTATAAGATGCCCGAATTCATTGATATAAAGATGATAAAAACCGTTGACTTCGCTCATTACGGCATCGTTGCCCCTATCGCCTTTTTCGCCCTTCTCTCCTCTCGACGGCTTCCCCGTATCAACGTTTCCCAAATACCAATTACTGTTCGCTCCTATAGATGGCGTGAGCCCGGGAACTCCGGTATATCCCATATCGCCCTTCTGCCCGCGTTCGCCCTTCTCTCCTTTTGCTTCGACGCCGAGATCAGTAGACGCGACGAACCAATGCCCGTTGCTCCCGATATACGGAGAATCTCCTCTGTCTCCCTTTTCTCCTTTTTCCCCTTTCTCTCCGTCGGCGCCGTTGAACTCGCCGCTCTCGACCTTACGCCGAAGCTCGCCTTCTATACCAAGAGCCGTATCCGCCGCGCTGTCCGCCCGTCCTATCGCTTCGAACATCTTCGAAAAAAAGTCGTTCCTGTCGTTTTCGTCGAGTCTGCTCTCCGCCCTTATCGACGGCTCGATATTCACGCTTACTATCTCGCTTCTCAAAACGGCGTCGCCCTTTGTCAAAACCAACTGGAGCTCGCCGAGTCCCGAATACCTCGTAACGCACGATGGAATATCGTATACGTAATTTTCTCCTTCGAGCGGTAATTGAAAAGACCTGTGCTTTCTTTCTTTCGGAAGTTCGAACTCCAACATAACACTGTCATATGCGCCACTGTTTTCGCATTTTACCAAAATGCGATCCGCTAAATGATTGCCCTGTCTCAAAGTAACGGAATCTTTGCCGACGTTAGCTCCTTCCGAGTCAAAATCAAGTAACGTATCCATAATCCTCCATAAAAAAACGCCTTCGTTATCGAAAGCGTTCCTGCCTCTATCCAAGAGCATCATAACATATAAAACGGCGTATCCGTTCCGTTACTGTCATATAATTTCAATTTTTTTGAGTGATTATCTTTAGCATTTCCTTGATGTAAAGTTCTCTGTATCTATTCATGCCCTCCGTGTCGTTTTCACCGAACTTTCTCTTGAGATTGACGAATGTGAGTATATGACTTGAAAATACGATAGTGAACTTCATCTCGATAACGTCGAGCGGCTCGCTTGGCAAAACCTCGCTCATCATGGGTTCGAATATTTTGAATATCTCTTCCATCTTTTTACTGGTATATCCGAAAAGCGGATCGGCGACGTTAAAATCTTCGGAAAGAATATACCGTATGATACCGTAGTTTTTGTCGAAAAATTCGTACAGGAGATCGAGGATCATACGCACGGTATCTTCGACTGATATGTCTTTCGCCTCGCTTTCCTCCCGTATTTTCTTGGAGCTCGCTATCACTTCGTCAAAAATATTGTTTATTATTATACGAAGCAAGCTTTCCTTGTCGTTAAAATGATAGTTGACTGAAGCTATATTGACGCCCGACTCGTCGGATATATCTTTGACCGTTATTCTGCCGTTTTTGCGAAGGACCTCCGTCGCTGTATCCACTATCAACTTTTTAGTTATCTCGGACTTTCCCATATAGATATTCTCCTTCGGAAATTTTTGTATATTTTGCGTTAAAGCCGCAATACCTTACAACCGCGACGAAAACTTAACGGCTCCGTCTCTCTATCTTTTCCTTATTATATATCACAATTATCCGTGACTTAAAATTTCAAGTCGCCGTTATCGTAACCGTCTTTTACGCCGTCGTAGTCATTTACGTCCGTTTCGTTATTATCGCCGTTCCGAGTCGAATCGCCGCCACGTTTTCTCGCCTTTCTTCGTTTTTTCTTTTCTTCGATATCCGCCGTTATCTTATAGTAGCGGCCATCCGCTCCGACGAGCCTTAGAAAAGCATCGCGTCTTGAAAAGATCCGCATGAGCGCGTATCCGATACATACCGAAACGAGTTCTCCCGCCGTAACCGTTAGAAGAGACATAAAGAACGGCTCTCCCAAAATATAGAGTTCCAGAGCGACGAGGATAGACGCGACGACGGGCGGGATGATCGCAAGATACATACGCTTTGCGTAGCGAATAGCAATAACTGCGAAAGCCGTGCCTAACGTTCCGAAAAACACGTCTATTATGCCCAACGGCGAAAACAGATTAACGATAAAGCAACCCAGTATCATTGCGTAAGCGTAGTCTTTATTAAAAAAGCACAGGAGCACGAGCATTTCGGCAAAACGTATCTGCACGGCGCCGAAAGACAGCGGATATACGGCGAGCGACATAACGGCGTACAGAGCCGCCGAGATAGCTATTCTTGCAAGTCTAAGCGATGATTTTCTCATAACTCTCCCACCCCGAAATCGGTATTGCGCGCGAGATAATCTACGTTGTCCATACCTCTCAGCATATCTCCGTACTTTCGATCAAACCATTTTATCAGCTCTCTGTCCGCTTTTACTGGAGTGGAATTATCATTGAATATATTTACGCATCCGTACTTGAAATTTTTCATAAGTATATCTATATCGCGGCTTATCGACTCTTTTTTCTGCCCCTTTACGCCGACTAGTAAACATATCGAATCAAAATAATCGCTAACATCGGAAATATTATCTATATGTATGCCTTTATTCAAAACTTTGTTGCGAAACTCATCGTCGAACGTCTCGATCCCGCGCTTGAAAATGATCGGTATCCCAAAATATTCTCTCATCTCGCCGAGCCTTTTTCTATAGGCGTAATAGCTCTCGAAATACAAAAGTTCGATGCCCTTTTCTTCTACTGCACGTTTGATCTCCTCTAGCGTCCTCTTATCGAGCTCGAATACGCTTCCCGAGTTGATGACATCGAGCGCTTTGAACTCTCCTGTAACGAGTTGCAACGTCTCCGAGTTGATACGGTACATTTCGTCTTCGTCGATCGAATTATCTCCGATATAATCGCAAAATGCGCATTTGCCCAAACGCGCGGTTTGCCTTTGAGCAGGACAAGCTCTCTTCTGCGAGCTTTACCCACATCTCTTGAATACCTATTCATAATAGTTCTCCTTGTTTTAGTATTTATAGAGGTGGTTACCAAGCACACCTCTTGAAAGCGAATATTTTAGCTTCCGAATATATCATATAATTTTAACGGCTCCGTGTCAATCGTATTTCGGAAAATCGTTTGACGCAAACTTTGTTTTATTATTAGCTTTAATGGGATAAATATGTTGAATTTTCGAATTTTTTACTATTGACTTTGACGCGTCGTAAATATATAATAATAGTTAACGGTAAAAGTCGGCAAAATGCTTTTTACGTTAGCAAAATACAAATAAAAGGTGAAGTTTTATGAAAGGAAGAATAGGAATCCGCCCCGTAATAGACGGCAGAAGACAAGGCATCAGAGAAAGCCTCGAAGATCAGACCATGAGAATGGCGACAATGACGAAAGAGCTTCTCGAAAATAATATATTTTATTCCGACGGAACGCCCGTCGAGGTCGTTATAGCGGATACGACCATAGGCGGCGGAGCGGAATCGGCAAAGTGCGCCGAAAAATTCGCTAAGGAAAACGTATTCGCGACGATAACCGTCACTCCCTGCTGGTGCTACGGCACCGAGACCATGGATCTCGATCCCGCTACGGTCAAAGCCGTATGGGGATTCAACGGCACGGAAAGACCGGGCGCCGTATATCTCGCCGCAGTTATGGCGGCGTACGCGCAAAGAGGGCTTCCCGCTTTCTCTATATACGGTCACGACGTTCAGGACGCCGACGACAAGACTATCCCCGACGACGTTCGCGAAAAGCTGCTTCGCTTTGCAAGAGCCGCAATGGTGATAGAGTCCATGAAGAACAAGGCGTATCTCAATATCGGCGGCGTTGCAATGGGCATAGCAGGTTCTAACGTCGATCCGCTCTTTATGCAGAATTATCTCGGACTTCGCACCGAGTGGGTCGATATGACGGAAGTATTAAGACGTATCGAGCTCGGCATTTACGATCGCGACGAGTACGAGATCGCAAGAGAATGGGTGAGAAAGAACTGCCCTTACGGCATCGACATCAACGCTGAACCCAAGAGCGCCGAAGAAAAAGAAAAGGCGTGGGACTTTAACGTCAAGATGACTCTGGTAATTATGGACCTCATGCACGGCAACAAGAAGCTCGCGGATATGGGCTTTATCGAGGAGTCCAACGGCAGGAACGCAGTCGTCGGAGGATTCCAAGGTCAGAGGAACTGGACGGACTGGCTTCCCAACGGCGACTTCCCCGAGGCTATCCTCAACTCCACCTTCGACTGGAACGGTAAAAGAGAGCCGTTCAACCTCGCTACCGAGAACGACACGCTCAACGGTATCGCTATGCTTTTCGCCAACAAACTGACGCATAGAGCCAGCGTGTTCGCAGACGTCAGAACCTATTGGTCGCCCGACGCAGTCAAGAGAGTGACTGGTTGGACGCCCGAAGGTAAAGCTTCGAACGGCTTCATCCATCTCATCAACAGCGGCGCCGCGGCGCTCGACGCAACGGGCGAAAGCGTTGACGAAAACGGCAAGCACCTCATGAAAAAATGGTGGGATATGACCGAAGAAGATATCAATGCCTGCCTTAAAGCTACCGATTGGTGTCCCGCTAACCTCGGCTACTTCAGAGGCCTCGGTTATTCGTCTCACTTTAAGACGGGCTACGAAATGCCCGTTACGATGATACGTATCAACCTCATCAACGGCATCGGACCGGTTCTTCAGCTCGCGGAAGGCTACACCGTAACGCTGCCCGACAAAGTACACAGGATACTCGACGAGAGAACCGATAAGACTTGGCCTACGACTTGGTTCGTTCCTAATCTTACAGGCGAGGGCGCGTTCAAAGACGTATATTCCGTCATGGCTAACTGGGGCGCTAATCACGGCGCATTCGCATACGGACACATAGGTAAAGATCTCATCACGCTCTGCTCTATGCTTCGCATACCCGTATCTCTCCATAACGTAAAAGACGAGGATATTTTCCGTCCGCAGTGTTGGTCGGCGTTCGGCACGAAAGATCTCGAAGGCGCAGACTACAGAGCTTGCGAGAACTACGGAGCTCTTTATAAGAGGTAAACGGATTTTACGAGATTTGATAACTTATAGCTGTCAGCTCGTTTACTATACGCAGCGAATATAAAAGAGGAGCGCTCGTACTTCTCTTTTATATTAAACGTAATAATAACTAAAAGAAATATAAATCGGGAGAGCATCATGAAAGGATTCTTGGAAAGACGACGGAAAGACGTACGATATTATTGACAGCATGGTAAAATGCGACAGCACGAAATACGTCTTTTACGGCCACACTCACGCCTTGGGTTTTTCCTATTTCGACGAGCCTAGCGGTATCCTTTTCACGAACGGCAACAAGAGCGGTTTCAACTATAACGACGCTACCGCAAAGACAGGCGGAACGCTCATAGAACTTTCCGCAGACGGAACCGCCGAAATAAAGTGCCTTTACGACGATCTCGTATCGATAAAAGAGCTCGCTTGATTTAATGAATAAATTATAGCGTTATATTTTTATGCTATTATCGAAAATTTTTTGAAAACCGTAAGATAAAAAGAGCGTTCTTTTTCTCAAGAACGCTCCTTTTACGTATGATATTATTCAGCGGTAAAATCTTGCCGTTTTGACTTTCATCGCCTCGGAAAGTTTTAGCGATTCGTTAGTATCCGCGAGCAGTTCGTAAAGACATATGAAACTGCCTACCGTTTCTCTGTCGATACATTCGGGATAGCTGTTAGAAAACTCGATGAGATCGCCGATTATCAGCTTCTGCCTCTTCGTAATGCTGTCAAGCCATACAACGTCGGCTTTTGAAATATTTCTCTCAGCAAAATCACTGTCGTTATCGTTCAGAACCCTGCTTTTTAATATGTTTTTCATTCTTCATTAGTCTCCCTTCTTTACGTTTACAATGCCATTTTATAACGCCGCCGTTGACAAAATTGTCATATTAAAAAATTTTTATTTTGGCGGAAAAATTTTCCTCATAATATTGAATTATAATATAAAACTGTGATAAAATGTTATTATGTTTAGGAGTTCGCATAACTGCTCGCGGACAGCTTAATAAAAAATTATAATAACGGAGATAAAATTATGAAGAATCAGGAACTTATCAGCAAGATGACCCTTGAAGAAAAGGCGTCGCTCTGTTCCGGTCTCGACAACTGGCATCTTAAGGGCGTCAAGAGACTCGGTATCCCGTCGATAATGATAACCGACGGACCTCACGGACTGAGAAAACAGACCGAAAGCAGCGCAGGCGTTCACGATTCGGTGAAGGCGACTTGTTTCCCGACGGCATGTACGACGGCTTCGTCTTGGGACGTCGATCTTGTCAAAGAGGTCGGAGTAGCTCTCGGCGAAGAGTGTCTGCAAGAAGAGGTCTCGGTGGTCTTGGGTCCGGGCGTCAACATCAAGCGTTCGCCTCTTTGCGGACGTAACTTCGAATACTTTTCGGAAGACCCTTACCTTGCGGGACATATGTCGGCGGCGTTCATCAACGGCGTACAGTCTCAGGGCATAGGCACTTCGCTAAAGCATTTCGCATGCAACTCGCAGGAAGCGAGACGTATGACGATAAGCGCCGTCATCGACGAGAGAACTTTGAGGGAAATATATCTTACCGCTTTCGAGATAGCGGTGAAGGATTCGAGCCCCTACACTCTCATGTGTTCGTATAATAAGATAAACGGCGTATACTCGAGTGAGAACAAACACCTTCTTACTGAAATCCTCCGCGACGAATGGGGATTCGACGGCATAGTCATGAGCGACTGGGGCGCCGTAAACGTTCGCCCTGACGGCGTGGACGCAGGTCTCGACCTCGAAATGCCGGCAAGCGGCGGCATCAACGACAAACTCATCGTCAAGGCGGTAAAAGACGGCTCTCTCGACGAGGCGGTTCTCGATAAACGCGTTGACGACCTTCTTACTCTCATACTCAAGGCCGAGAAGAATAAAAAGCAGTTCGTATACGATATCGACGCTCACGACGAGCTCGTAAGAAAGGTCGCGAGAGAGAGCAGCGTTCTTCTCAAGAACGACGGTATCCTCCCCCTCTCTTCCGACGAAAAGATACTCGTAGTCGGAGCTTTGGCTGACAAACCGAGATTCCAAGGCGCGGGCAGTTCTCACATATGTCCGCATAAGGTCACTTCGATACTTGACGATCTCAAAGCGAAGAAAATACCGTTCGAATACGCTCCCGGATATAAAGGTTACAATATGGCGTCCAAGAAGTCGGACGAGGCTCTTTTGAACGAAGCCGTCGAGCTCGCCAAGAAGTACGATAAGATACTCATCGTATCGGGACTTCCCGACGAGTACGAATCGGAAGGATTCGACAGAACGACTCTTTCGCTTCCCGATACTCACAACGTTCTCATTGACAAGATAACGGCTCTCGGCAAAAAGGTCGTTGTCGATCTCAATATGGGATCGCCCGTGACCATGCCGTGGATCGACAAAGTGAACGGCGTGCTTGTGAGCTACCTCGGCGGACAGGCGTCGGGCGGCGCGGCTGTCGAACTTCTCTACGGCTACGACAATCCGTCGGGAAAACTTGCGGAGACGTTCCCGCTTGCGCTTGAGGACACTCCCTGCTACAACTATTTCCCGGGCGACAAGTTCACGGTTCAGCACAGAGAGAGCGTATACGTAGGCTACCGCTACTACGAGACGGCGAAGAAAGATGTTCTCTTCCCGTTCGGTTACGGTCTCAGTTATACGAGCTTCGAGTATTCCGATCTCAAGATAGACAAGAACGAATTTGCCTCTAACGAAGACGTGACCTTCTCTGTATCGGTAACCAACACGGGAGACAGAAAGGGTAAAGAGATCGTCGAGGTATACGTATCTCCGATAGACTCCAAGATAGACAGACCGGTAAAAGAACTAAAAGCGTTCAAAAAGGTCGAACTTCTCCCAGGCGAGACGAAGAGCGTTACCTTCACGCTCGGCAAGAGGGCGTTCGCATATTACGATATAGATAAGAACGACTGGAGCGTAGACAAGGGCGAATACGATATCATAGTGGCAAAGAACGCAAGCGACGCTTCGCTCGCGGCTCGCATCGCGATAACCGACGGAAACGAGGAGAATAGGCGTCTCAAGACCGACAGTTGGTACAACAACGTCAACGGCAACGAGATACCCGAAGAGGACTTCGCCGAACTTTACGCGGCGCCGATCCCTCCCAAGATGTCGTTCCCGAAGAAAGGCGAATTCACTCCCGACCATTGCTTTGACGATATGATGCCCGCATCATGGCTTGCGCGCAAAGTATCTTCACTCGCAAAGTTCGCGATAGGAAAGATAATGCACGTCCAAAAGACCGATCCTAGCCTTCTCATGATGCACGAGACGTTCCTCAATTCGCCGCTCAGAAGTATTCCCGCGACGTCGCAAGGCATACTCTCGCCTAACGGTATCGACGGTATGCTCCTCATCTTCAACGGACATTTCTTCAAAGGACTCGGCTCTGTCCTTAAAGATATAATGGCGCAGGGAAAGGTCAAAAAGGCTGAAGAGAAAGCGCTCAAAGAAGCCGAAGCGGCTCTTGAAAAAGAGGCGGCGGAAAAAGAAAAGAGCGATAAAAAATAACAAAACCGATAGCGATCAAAATCGTATCGGCAAAAATCAAAAAGCCGACTTTCGTTTGAAAGTCGGCTTTTTAATTGCCGCAAGAGGCTTTTACTATAAAGATATTTCGTTCCGTCTTTATAGTGATCCTTTATAAAAGCGTCAGATAATAACAGCTCTTAATATTGAATAATGACAGCTTATTTTTGCTAAACGAATAAATATATTTTACTGATAGGCGCAAAATACAGAGAGCTATATTATAATTAAAACATAGGTATATGTATGTAATAATTAACGTTGATCACTAAGACGCGAAACGTGATATATGGACATCACGTATCGCCGTTTTCGTTATCCGCTATTTTTTTGGCGTCTCTTAGAGCTTTGCGTTTTTCTCTTCTCTGCTGTTTTTGATACGCGATATTCTCGTCTATCTGCGTCTTTCTAAGGTCGATGAGGTCCTTAGCCATCTCATACGCAGACTCTCCGTCTATCTCTATCTCCGTCTCCTTTATCTTTATCTCCGCGTCGTTCTCCCTAGCGTTCCTGCGTATCGCTCTCAGTCTCTCGTCCTCGATCCTGAAGTACGCCATGACTTTGCCGTCCTTGACGCTGAGCTTTATAACCTGCTTCGCTCCCTTGCCTACGGTCAAGTGATACTTTGCGAAAGACGCCTTGTCTCCCGACTTTTCGATAGCGTAGTCGCGTAGTCCGAAGATGTAACGCTTTTGGTCGTCGCTGAGAAGGAGTATCGCGTCCTTTATATCCGGTCTTTCGCTTCCGTTGATAACTATCGCTCCGTCGGCTACGCTTCTGAGCGTCTCTCCGTCTCTCTTTTCAAATGCGTAGAAAGAGCCGTCGTCTTCGAGCCT
>Ga0073908_1000377_pt1 | contig 73423 bp, 55 predicted proteins | sample MucameincwithD2O_FD_65484 | JGI IMG/M metagenome (GOLD analysis project Ga0073908, IMG submission 65484) | Mouse cecum microbial communities from Vienna, Austria - Mucus amended microcosms incubated with D2O | ecosystem: Host-associated > Mammals > Digestive system > Large intestine > Cecum... | reverse complement strand
CCGGAGAATTGATTCCAGGTAATCGGAATCCATTGTGCCGTCTCATAGTCGCGATATCTCAGAGCTACCTTGTTGCCATATTTTTCAGCCTGACGATGGACTAAGACAGATAAATGATGATAAGTCATACTCTTTGTATTAGTAAATATGGCGCAAAGGTATTGGTTTTATTTGAAACTATTGCTCAAAATTAGTCAGAAGTTTTAGTTTCATGGTTTGAATAAAAGGGAAATAGAAACGGAAGAATTGCGTTTAAAGATTCATTCAGAATGCATATCTCAAACGACCTTAGACAGATTCTATTTCAGTACAAGTCACTACAGGATGCTCCTTGCTTTTGAAGTCCACACGAAGTCTGCGCATATAGTCCGGTCGAGCCTCTTCGCCGGCAGGCTTCAACGCCTCAATGAAAGGGGTGATTTCGAGCTTTCGATATGCCTTGCAGTGATATACTGCCGTTGTGTCCGAGGGATGTATCTCCACATCAAACTTCTCTTTAGCCACCAACACGACTTCCAACTGTTCTCTTCGGCGCCAAGCATTTATAATAGGATGGAATTCGGATATATGCCGTTCAATTAAATATTGTTTTCCTTTTTCTGTGAGCCATACGGTGGCACTGACTGAGGCACTGTCTCTACGAATGACATTATATGTTATCAGACCGGCGTCCCGATAGCGAATCATGCACGAGTCGCATCCGTGACATTCGTATGTCTCGCCCATATAATTACCGTTTACAATCCACACATTACTGATGGGAGTTTCCGTACCTCCCGGAAGAGGATGGGTGACATGCGGATATTTGCCCCCGAGAGGCAAGGTAACTTTACCTGTCTGCAAAACAAGAGCATACAACTCCTTATAAGGCTCGAGATGATTGCGGACTACGCGTTCCACATCAGCGTAGTTGCCACCACTACAGGCCGTGCAAAAGTATATCACAGTCATAGCAAACACTCCAACAGTGACAATACTTCGTGAAATAATATTAGATAGCATGTTAAGCATATAGTCAAGCATATAGTCAGGAATAAACAAGTAATCAATAATAAAAAGGAAAGAACACAAACTGCACAAGTTATATTAGAAAATAGGGGAATTCTCAGAATACCTGACCTATGCAATTTGTGTTCTTTCTATCACTCTACACTACTTGATAAAGGTAATCTCGTAGATATCCGGTCCTGTACCACCGCTGGTTGTCAACATTTCATCAAACTTGAGGGCATGCATATTAACGGGCTCCTTGAACTTCATATATATAACGCCATTGTTATTTCTGACAAATTTACCATACGAAATGAATCCGCTGCCTTCATCCACATACACGTTCATACTTCCAAGCTTGTAGCTATTAGTAACAACATCGATTCTGACTCCCAGTATTCTGGTAGGCTCTGAGAAAGTCATTGTCAGGTAATCACTTTTTTTACCGGGATACCACGTAGTCCCCGAACGGTTTCCATCATACAGACATTCCAGCCTATTGGTTTTGCTTGACTCAAAAAGAACATTGTTGTTGAAATACTCTCCTTCAATCTCATCATTAGACGGATCAATATTATCCTTTTCCAACCTGAGACTCATCTCTATCAACACGTTATAGTACTGCCCCGATATTTTCACTCCACTGACAGCATCTACAAAATCCAAACAAAGTGGAAGAACATATCCCGGCAATTTGTTCAATACATCCGGATTAGTGATATTCAAAGTAATTGTCCCTTCTCTGCTTCCGGCGGTTATGATGGCATCAGCCAGTTCGAATGCTTCGTCCGGCAACTCTGCCAAAGTATGTCCTTCCAACAAATCGAGATCCTTTCTAAGACGTACCTTGACATCTTGATCCAAAGCCTTTTTCAATTTTACATTAAAGGTGAACTCAGTCCCTTCGGTTATCGTAGTCTGTGTCCCATCACTCTTGGCATTCAGTTTCATCACAGTCCTACCCTCCAGATACAAAATATTGGAAGGATCAAACGGAAACTCCTCTGGAATATCCACAAATACATAGTTTGCATCAAGCTGATAAGCCAAATCCTGACTTACCACTTCTCCCTGATTATCATCGCTACAAGCCGAGAAGGCAGCTACGGCAAACAATATATACAGCAATTGAATTATTTTTTTCATTTGTTCCGATTTTAATTTGTTATACAAACAGGAGAGTTATTCTACAATTATCAGGTCTTCGGCCGGGAATTGTACATTTTCTACATACGACATTTTGGGGGGATCTTCGTCCCATATACCCAATGTGCGAAAATCCGAGATTTCCCAATTGCCTGTAAGTTCTTCCATTCCATTGTTCTCCACTGTGTTGAAAGGCATGTACATAATCAGACTGGGATCTGTCGGATCTTGAGGCAAGTATTCCTTGTCTATGATTTCTCCGTCGGTCAATGCCCGATTCCACATGCGTGCTTCACGAATATAAACACTAGTATATTGAGTGTTGCCTATAAACAAACAGCACTTATTCATGTCCGAAAAATAGATAGGCGAGGTTTCGAACGTTTTCTGCAATTCTCCATTCACATAAACCGATATACTGGAAGCATTCCTATGAACAAGACTAATGTTCAGCCATTTTCCATTAGCCAGGGGCTTGTTGGTCCAAGTATCATCTCCATCCCGACCGTTTTTAATCTGAATACCTTTGTCGTTGGTAATACGGGTGTAAAAATCGCCCGTACCAGATTGAATCGACATGATAGTTTGGTTACTGTTAGTCATATTCGGGTAAAGCATGCTCACCTGCATGGTCCAGTTATCCATAGGCTTTCTTAACTCTGCATTGGGTACCAGTGCGATACTTCCTGCACGTGAGAATCGACCGACGGAAGTAACCAGTTCGCGGCTCAAACGGATGATGGCGAAGTCCGGCGAACTCAGTATCTTATACTTGGAGGAACTGGTGATGGATACCGGAATAGCAAAACGCCTACTATAGGGATATTTGGTTTCATCTATTTCCGGAATCTTTACCTCCACACTGGCGTTATACTGTCCGGGGGCAATGGTCACCACGGCTTTTCCATGTGTTTCTTTTTTGTCTTTGGTGATGAACACAAAGTCTTCTATTGCCATGGGTTCCAGCGTCAGGCCGGCTTTGGCGTTATACTCTTCCAGCAGTTGTTTATCCACTTCTACCGTTATTTCCACCGGTTGGTCGGTTATGTTGGCCAGTCGGGGAGTAATCACAGCACTGCCGCCTTTATCGTTGCTTACCACCATCGAGATTACACCGCTACTGTTGGTGTTACCCATATAGACCGCATTTTCTGCACCCTCTCCTTCACCGCTGACCATGTCGCAAGCAGTGAAAAATCCCAAGGACAGGAATAATAATGCTATATATTTCTTCATATTATTTTAGTTTATAAAATGATTATATTACTTGATAGGAGGATTCATGATGGAAATTGCATTTCGTACATAACGATACTCGTTTTTGTCAAATGAATCCGCATTGATGTGATAAGCACCGATACCGCCAGCTTCCCGACCTAGATCGTCCACCACAAATCTTGCATAATTTTCAAAACTTATCCGGTTAGCCTGTCCGCTTTCAAATGTCTCTGTATAGATAATCCGGTCTTTCACATCGCTTCCCAACCGGTTGGTTATCTTGGATGTCCACCCACTATAACTACTATTATAGGCTTGTGCCACAAAGTAGGAAAAGAGAGGTGCCATTTCCGGAGACAGATAATGGATTGAACCATTGATATTCAGAATTTTCTTTTTACCATCTTTAGCTTCCAGTTTATCCAAACCATCGCGCAACGTTTGAAAGAAAAGATTTTCATACTCTTTATTACCGTCCTGGTTGCAGGAAATGATAGGTCTGTAGTCTGTCCAGTCGTCTGTCCAGTCGCCACAATGTTTACCTGGCTTGAAAGGAGAAGCATAGGAAGGCTCATAGTCGATGTCGAAGCCATCATACCCATACTTGGCGATGGAGTCCAAGATGGCTTGTGCATATTGCTTGATTCCTGTTGTCGGGTCATCAGACCACCCTCCTTCAGGAATGTTACTAAGTCCATTACCCACGTTTTCTACAATCCAACCTACAATAACCTTGGTACCTTTGTTCTGCACCTCTCTCATCTGTTTCAGACGTTTTTCATTGATTTTGAAGCAGTTTCCCCAAATAGAAACGATATCCATACTGTCAGGAATTAACGTCAGATTAGAGTATTCGCCCGGAATTTCGGCACTCCATGCGTTGAACCATCCGAACATCACCGGATGCTTGGTTTCTTTGTACTCCCTTAAGTCTGCCAGATAGAGTTCATATAGACGTTTGTTCTCCTCGGCTATGCGTACAGAGTCCTCATAGTTCTGTTGTTTCTGGGCATCTTCCTCCGCCCATTTATCTTTATCACGATTCTCATACAGAGCTTTCACGGCTTCTTTTTCCAAGTCGATGGTTTCAATGTCAGTGCATGAAAACATGAAACCTGCCATGAGTGATAAAACGAAGCATTTTTTTATGTTATTCATCATTTCTGTATTGTTTAAGAGTTACTTTTTTTCTTTTTTGTCCCACCATACATTTACGGAAGCCTTATCTATTCCGCCCAAATATTGTTGAATGGCTTTTTGCAGGTTTTCACTGTTGTGTTCGTATTCATCGCGCGGATATGGGATACGGCGCACGCCATCCTTGTGACCGTCGCTTTTCTTCACATCAGAGTTAGTGAAATTGTTCACCGGAGGAATCTGCCGCGGGTATCCTGTGCGTCTCCATTCGCTCCATGCTTCTTGACCGTCGGGGAAGAGGGCCAGATACTTCTGTGTAATAATGCGTTCCAACTTTTTCTCTGCATCATCCGCCTCATTCCACTTCACGGTGATGGTACTGGGTGCTACATAGTTGTAAGCCGCATTCACCGGATCTACAAAGGCCTGTGGAGGAGTGTTACTGTTCAAGTAAGAACCAACACTTGCGCCACATTCAGCAAAAGATTTCCGGATGCCCGATTCATAGTACTGCCGAGGAGTTCCACCACCCATATCAAAGCCGGCCAAAGCTCCTTCTGCACGCAGAAAGTCGACCTCCGAAGCCCTCATCCAATACACAGGATCGTCTTCCGAAATGTTAGGCAGAGATGCTCCGTCATACACTTTCTGAGTAACCGGCAAACCGGCACGTATAGCTTTCTTTCCTTGGTCCTGAAAATATTTGGAGATACGCGGGTCTGAATATCCTTTCAAGTAACATTGGATAGTGGCTCCCATGCGGCTATCGTTGTACTGTCCCGGGTCAGCAATCTGGTACATCGGATGTTTTGTCTGCAAATTAGCACCTCTATCCATCTTCGCCATATCGTCTATGTTTTCCATCACACCCATTGGATTCTTAATAGCCTTTTCGGCATATGTACGTGCCAATTCCTCATCAGCATAGCGCACACGGATTGCAAGTCGTAACATCAATGAGTTGGCCAGACGTATCCACTTGGCTACATTGCCCTCATACACTACGTCTGAAGCCATAGGTACGGTAGTGTTCGCTTTCATATAAAAGTCGTACAGAATAGTGACAGCTTCGTCCAGTTCTTCGAAGAATGAGCGATACACCGACTCCTGAGAATCATATTCCACGGTGAACGAGCCGTTTCCCACCTGCTTGTAAGGGATGGGGCCAAACTTGTCGGTAGAACGATGCAGACCCATAATCTTAGATATCTGTGCAATAGCGTACATTTCTTTATTGGGGTTTTCGCCGCTCATGTTGATATTCTTCAGTTGAATCCAGGGCGCAAAGATATTGGTGATAGCACACTCATACATCAGGTTCACCCAACCTTCCGAAAAGAAGAACGTAGTAGTATTGGAGGCCTCGTTCCATTTGTTGTCACGTGGTGAGAAATATCCCACCCACGAGTCACCACACAAGTTGATGGAAATCTGATAAGCATTAGTCAGATCTGTATTATCTGTTTTGAGCGGTACAGGAATGATATGTTTTTCCAAATTCGGCATATAGGCACCGTTAAGCACACCGTCCTTCTGCTCCATGTCCTTGTCTGGGAGATACGGGTTTTTATTTATCTCTTCAAAATCTACGCATGAGGTGCTTGTCATGAGCCCTGCACATGCCAATAGTACCCCCACTATCTTTTTTATCTGTATTTTCATAAATTGAATATATTAGTTGTTACAAGCTAAACTTAATACTAAATCCTAAGTTCCTTAAACTGGGAGCCATGAAAAAGTCACTGCGATTATACGTACCTGTAGAACCGTTCATGTCGGGGTCGAACGGAGCCTTACGATAGAACATGAAGAGATTGCGTCCCACAAAGGAGATGGCGGCATTGTTGAAAACATTGCCCAGCCACTTCTTCGGCAGCGAATAGGTCAACGAAAGTTCTTGCAGACGAATGTTGGTAGCATCGTAAGTATAGTAACTCATCAGTCCCTGTCCGCCCACAGTATTGTAATAGCGTTCGGCATCATATCGGTGTCCGTCCAACATCACACCGCCGTTATCGCGAGCTTCAGCCGATACCTTAGACACACCGAATGCATCCATAAATGCCTGTGTCTGTGATGTGACGATACCTCCAAAACGTCCGGTAATCATTAAACCCAGCGAGAGATTCTTATAGCTGATATCGTGACGCCATCCCATAGTAAAGTCCGGATCGGCCGAACCTAAACGGATACGTTGGGTGCGGTCAACCTGATAACCGGTTCCTTCTTCAACGAGCCTGCCGTCTCTGCCACGCTGCAAAATACCTGTGGTAAAGACATCAGACATGGAATAGCCTTCGCGTAGATATACATCGCCAGCTTCCTTCAAAGTCAACTCCGTAATATTTACCAGTGAGTTGTCGATAGGATTGCGATAGTCGTGCACCATTTCTACAATTTTGTTTTTGTTGGCCGTATAAGTCAAGTGTGTAGAATAGTTCACCTTACCGAACGTATCAGTGTAGCCCAATGTCATTTCCACCCCCCGGTTGCGCACGTTACCAGCCTGAACATAGAAACCCGAATAACCGGTGGCAGGCGACATGACCGAAAGGAAAGTCTGGTTATATGTATTGGATTGGTAGAAAGTTCCGTCGAAAGAAATCCGTCCGTTCAGGAAACGGGCATTGATACCCACTTCATAGGATTTGGTCCGTTCCGGTTTGAAATCGGGATACGGATAAGTGGAAATCGGGTTAATAACCCCCCCCGACATCGGATCGGTCACCGTACCGGGAGTGATACCTATCTGTGTAATAGGCGATCCTACCTCGGTATAAGATGTACGCAGCTTTAAGTAAGAAATAAATTCAGGCAATTTCACCATTTCGCTAATGATACCTGACAAACCGATGGAGGGATAAAAGATACAGGGAGTATCTCCATTGCTGACCAATTGAGAGGCCCAGTCGCAGCGTCCCGTAGCTGACAGATAGAGCATGTTTTTCCACCCCAGTTCCGCACTGGCAAAGAAAGCAACGTTGCGTGTACGAAGATATTCTTGGTCTCTGTTACCTGAAGCGGGTTCTACGTTGGCCAGCGAAAAAAGATTGGGTACGGTCATCAGTTTGCCACCTACATTAATGCTACGTGTGTAATGATCTTCAAAGCTACCGCCCACGTTAGCCGTCAGCGAAAAGTCTGCACCGAATCGTTTGTTTATATTAGCCATCACGTCAGCATAAGTTTGAGTATAGAACTCCTCTTTAGTCGTGTAGCTACCTTTCGAAGACCCTGTATACAGTTCAAGTGTAGAAGCATGAAGTTTACGTTCTTCGGTGGAATGAGTCTTATCCAAACGCACACGTCCGGCAATATTCAACCAGTCGAAAATATCATATTGTACTCTACCGTGAAGCATATAACGGTTTTTCTTGGTAGGGAACATCTCACGGTTGATAATCCAATAGGGATTTTCAAAGGAGAGTCCTTGATCGCCATATTCCCAGTTCTGGGTAGGGAAACGACGTTCTTCGTTGTAACGCTCAAATATTTTCACATTCTCGAAGTCCTCGCCACGGGGAAACAGATAAAGCGGGAACAACGGGTTGAAGTAACGTCCGCCTGAAATCATGTTCTGCTCGGCCTGAATGACATAACTAGCTCCCAAGTCAACATGCAACTTGTCATCCAGCATGAGCGCAGTATTTCTGAAAGAGAAGTTGTAACGGTAATATTCATTGTTTTTAATGACACCCTTAGAATTGGTAGAGGCCAAAGAGATAAACGTTTGATTAGTTCTGGTACCCGAAGAAATGTTCAGCGAATTGATGGTGTTCATACCAGTCTTGAAAAAATCCATGGGATCAAATGAGGAAGGTGTAGCCAGTTTCTCGCCCCAGCTTCGATAGGAGTTTTCCCGGTTACCATAACTGTTTTGAAATTCCGGTGATATCATCGGTTTCGAGAATTCTGTATTGGATGAGAAGTTAATCTTCATCTTGCCCTCACTACCTTTCTTGGTGTTAATCAGAATCACACCGTTGGCCGCAGCCGCACCATAAAGAGCCGCTGCCGAAGGACCTGTCAGCACAGAAATGCTTTCAATATCATCGGGGTTAAAGTCCGAGATGCTTTCACTACCGGCCACTGCACCATATTCTGTCTGGATGACACCACGTGAAGGGTTTCCGATAGGCATACCATCAACCACATACAAAGCATTGTTGTTGCCGACAATAGATTTGGAACCACGCATGATGACGCGTGTAGCACCGCCCACACCAGAGGAACTCTTCTGGATATTGACACCAGCCACCTTACCGTTCAAGCTGTTCATAAAGTTAGCGTCTTTGGCTGCGGTCAGTTCTGAATTACTTACAGTCTGTACATTGTAGGAAAGCGCTTTTTCAGCACGTTTGATACCTAAAGCCGTAACAACCACTTCATCCAGTGCCTGCGAACCATCCTCCAACACTACATTGATTATATTCTCTTTTACAGCCACTTCCTTAGGCTGATAGCCGATATAGGAAAACACCAATACGGGAGTGCCACCTTGTGTGGTAATATGATAGTTACCGTCTATATTAGTTACAGTTCCGTTAGCAGTCCCTTTTTCAAGCACAGTAACTCCAATTAGCGGATCACCTTTTCCATCCACTACATTACCCGCCACATTTCTGCTTTTAGATTTTTTAGCAGCCTGTTCCGGAATAATCATTATATAAGTATCTTTTACGGTATACGTGAACCCCGTTCCGGCAAGAATAGTATTCAGCGCCTGCTCCAAAGGCTGGTTGTTTATATCTAAAGATATTCTTGTATTAGGGAGTTGAGAACTGTTGTAAGATACAGACATTTTGGTCTGTTCCCTAACGTCAGCCAAAGCTGTCTGCAATGAAATATTCTTCTTTTTTATTGTTATTTTACTATTACTTTGGGCATAAAGTATTGACCCTATTAATAATAGAAAAGTTATTAATATACTTTTTCTAGTGTTTTCCAGATATAAATTCATATCTTTACGACGTTTTTAGTTTTAAATCATGTATTTTTTCTCGTTTCTTAAACAAGCAAGAAGTTGCTTATTTGTTTTAGGGCTAAAAATCATTTCATATCCGGAGAGGGTGGAGCCTCTTCCGGATATTTTTTTACATAAGCATATTAGATTTAAGTTTAATAAAAAATATTTATTATTTTTCTCTACCAAATAATATAGCAGATACTGTCTTCCAAACGATAATTGAATTGCCCAATGACCACTTTCATCACCTCCAATGTCTCTTCCAAAGTCGCGTCTTTTCTGAATACAAAATTATAACGGTCTTGATTAGATTTCTTTGTTGAGATATGAAATGTGATTCCGTAATGACGTTCCAGCGTCCGCACAATTTCGGCGAGAGTGACCTTGTCGAACACAAGTTCGCCCCTCATCCATGCCGTTACATCTTTCATGTTGGCAGTCAGCAATTGGCAGTCAGCCGTACATTTATTATACACAACCTGATAACCGGGAGTTAAGACATAACTGGTCGTATCATTGCAATCCACACGCACTTTTCCTTCGATCAAAGAAGCTGTTATCACATCTTCTTCCGGATAAGCTTTCACATTAAACTCTGTTCCCAAGGCAGTTATTGCCATATTTGAGGATCGCACAATGAAAGGTTTCTCCGGATTTTTCGCCACTTTAAATTCTGCTTCTCCCATCAGATAAACCGTCCGGGTCTTTCCCTCCAGATTTTCAGGATAAAATACATATGAACCGGAATTCAGATGTACGGTAGTTCCATCCGGAAGACTGATTGTCTCTTTAGCTCCATTATTCACATAATGTTCCACCATCACGGCGTTGTCTCTGTCAAAATGGTTGTAACTTACCCACAAAGTAGCCGTCACAGACAGAAAGACGATAACAGCAGCTGCCGCAACAGATTTCCACCACTTCCAGCGGTTGGTATTTGTAACCATTGGAGTGTATTCAATGCCGATTTTATCCAATATCTGCTGAAACGAATGCTCCATACCGCGTTCAGACTTTCCTTTTGTCTCAAACCATAGATTATGAAGTGCTGTTTCTTTCTCTTCTGCAGAATCAGAACTGATCATCCAACGGTGAAATCTGTCGATTGTCCGCTTTGAATAATCAAAGTCAATAAAAAAGCGTAGCTGTTTTTCCAATTTACTTTTCATCTATGCCAAATCAAGTGTTACATATAAGAGACAACTTGCCAGACATACCTACTTAGTCTAAATAGAAAAAAAATAAAAATAAAACGATTTTTTTCAGATCTTGAAGGGCTTTATAAATATGTTGTTCAACTGTACGAACCGAAACATTCAGTTTCTCAGCAATTTCCGGTGAAGTCATACCTTCCTCTCTGCTCATTAAAAAAACACGCCTACGCTGTTCCGGCATACGTTCAAGGGCCATCTGAACAAAAAGCTCAAGTTCATGAGCACAAAATTCATCATCCGGCGTAGGCAATCCCTGCTCCGCCATTCGCATTTTTTCTGCTGCGATATCCAAATAGTCATATTCTACAGCCTTGTGCTTCAAAAAATTATAGATATGGTTCCGTACAACTGTATATAAATAACTATCCAATTTTTCACGTTCTAACCATAAATCCGGTTTCTCCCATAGCTTAACAAAAATATCTTGAGCTATGTCTTCTGCATCTTCTTCCGATTTTAACAATTGCCATGCGAAAGTCTTTACTTTGGGAAAATTCAGATCAAAAAACTTTTTAAAACGAAGAACTTTATCTTCCATTCGTGTGATAATCATCATGTATATCCATTAAGATTAACAAGTAAAATATAAAATCCTCCAACAAAATTAATTATTAAATAATTTATCAACAACCTTTTCATAAGAAAACATTCAAAAAAATAAGTTCTCAAGGCCCTCTTTGTCATAAACCACTAATAATCAAGATATAAGCATTTCTTTATTAATTTTATTTGAAACAATTACGCAAAATGACTATCTTTGTGTAAAAATAATTAGTAACAATATAACATCTGAATCACAACGCTAAAGCAGTATATCCAACTATGAAATATGATATTCCGTATATGGCAACCGAGGCTGTAAGCCTGCTTAAATCATTGATTAGTATACCTTCCATCAGCCGGGAAGAGACTCAGGCAGCCGATTTTCTGCAGAACTATATCGAAATGGAAGGTATGCAGACCGGACGCAAGGGAAATAATGTATGGTGTCTCAGCCCGATGTTCGACCTGAAGAAACCGACTATCCTGCTTAACTCCCACATAGACACGGTAAAGCCGGTGAACGGCTGGCGGAAAGACCCGTTCACTCCGCGGGAAGAAAACGGCAAACTGTACGGTTTGGGAAGCAATGATGCCGGTGCCAGCGTTGTCTCTCTGTTACAGGTGTTCCTGCAACTATGTCGTACTTCGCAGAAGTATAATCTGATTTATCTCGCTTCCTGCGAAGAAGAAGTTTCGGGAAAAGACGGAATTGAAAGTGTATTGCCGGGGCTTCCGCCCGTTTCATTCGCCATCGTAGGCGAACCTACGGAGATGCAGCCTGCCATTGCCGAAAAAGGATTAATGGTTTTGGACGTGACCGCGACAGGGAAAGCCGGACATGCGGCACGCAATGAAGGTGACAATGCTATATATAAGGTATTGGATGATATTGCCTGGTTCCGCGATTATCGTTTTGAAAAAGAATCCCCACTGCTGGGTGCTGTGAAAATGAGTGTTACCGTAATCAATGCAGGTACGCAACATAATGTTGTTCCCGATAAATGTACTTTCGTTGTCGATATTCGTAGCAATGAACTTTACTCCAATGAGGAATTATTTGCCGAAATCAAGAAGCATATTTCTTGTGAAGCGAAGGCTCGTTCGTATCGTCTCAACTCTTCACGAATTGGCGAGAAGCATCCGTTCGTTCAAAGGGCTATAAAAATAGGATGTGCTCCTTTCGGCTCTCCTACCCTGTCCGACCAGGCATTAATGTCCTTTCCATCGGTGAAAATAGGACCGGGACGTTCTTCACGCTCGCACACGGCAGAGGAATATATCATGTTGAAGGAGATAGAAGAAGCCATCGGAATCTATCTGGAGTTATTGGACGGGCTTCTGATTTAACAGAAGCCCATTACAGACTTAGCCGCTTTCACCTTCATACCGCAAATGCAACCCTAAAACCAGTTCGACTTACCGCCGCACCAATTCGCGCGACACCCCGTAATACCCTGCCGCAGGTACATAAATCGGTTGCATGCGTTTACCTATATTCCGCAATTTCCCTTCGTCCTGCAATCGTCGGAGATGACGGTTCGCCGTAGTCCGCGTCATGCAGCACACTTCCTGAAAATCATAACGGAGCATTACATCATGCTCGGCAAAATACTCCTTCAACCGCATATCTATCTCTACTTCCGACAGAGATTCCGAATGGCGCGCATAGTTGCTCCGGCTAACCTTGACACCTCTAAGCTCACCCTTCAGACGGGCATCGGGACGGAAACCGATTGTTTTCAATTCCATTTTCGATGATTTGTTCTTTGTGCTACGAGTCACTTTCTCCGTGCTCCTCAAGATAGGGGCAAAATAGCCGAGCCCTTCGATATGCACTTCACGTCCTTCGCGCAGTTCCTCACCACAGATTTGGGCAAGCATCTCGAACGCATTTTTCACATCACCCACAGAAAGGGAACTGCGGTTGTGAATCATCCGGCACAATTTGTCCATCCCCAGCTTCCCATTCAAAAAAATGCGGGGATGCAAGCCTTTCTCTTCCGAATCATCGGATTCACCGGGATTCTCATACCAATCGTAAAGTATAGCCATAAGCAGTTAACGTCTTTATAATGAATACTTTTCATGCAAAACCTTTAGAATTACCAACGAACCACTACCGTGGTTCATTCAAACTACTACTGTTATTCAATTAAACAACTTTAGTCATTTAATTAAACCACACTAGTGAATCATTGATAAATCTAAGGCAAAGATACGATAAATAATAGTGAAAAGGGTGATAAGAAGCAGATATCTTCCGTTAAGGAAAAAATATCTTTTTTCTAGAGAAATTGCAACGCCACAACACCGCCTTTTATCATCCTTGTCCGGCGGAAGAAGTCTTTCATGCCTGCTACCGGATGGCCGGAGACGATGAAGAAGGAAGTGAACGGCTTTCGGCTTCGGACATATTCAGGAGACTGAAAATGTATAACCCGGCTGCCATGCGCGGAAGTAATCCGGCTACATTTGCACAAGTGCTGCTCGCAGCGGGAGTCACCCGCAAACATACCAAATATGGGAATGTATATCTGGTGAAACCGTTGAAAGCGGCATAAAGCCCCAAGCAGAGAAAGGATTCACCCATAAGAGATTGGAAAATAATAGTTTACCAAAAAAGTGAAAGGAGTGAAAAAGAGATAGATGGGGAGGGAAATTATCAAGGTTAGAAACAGTCATCTATTTTATCGGTTGAGCCAAGGCTCCGGATTCAGTTTCTCTTTTTCCCGCCGCAACTGGAAATGCAATACTGTCCGTCCATTGTCCGTCCCGTCGGAGAAGACTTGTCCTATGGATTGCTTCGTTCTCACCGTATCACCGGTTTTCACAGAGGCCGACGAAAGGTTACAATAAACGGAAATGTAGTTGCCGTGACGGATAAGTACATTGAATAATCCGTTCAACTGGAATACGGCCGCTACTTTACCATCGAAGATGGCACGCGCCTGCGCTCCGGGTTTTCCCTGAATGTCTATTCCTTTATTATCCAGTTTCACATTACGCAGCCCTTCCACTGCATATTGTCCGTAATGGCTGGTGATGATATAAGCACCGGATATAGGCATGGGAAGTTTACCACGGTTGGCGGCAAAGTTGCCGGACAGTTCCCGGTCCGCCTTGCTCATGGTGTAAACTTCCAGAGGTTTTGAGTTTGTTTTTGCTGCTGTCCCCGTTCCGGAAGACTGGCTGCCTTCTGCCTTCTTACGTGCAGCCGCTTCACGGCGGGCTTCCTCCTGGGCACGCTTGCGGGCGCGTTCTATTTCCTCGGCAATGAGTTTGTCGATACGGGCATTCAGTTGGTTTGCCTCTTTGCGTTTCTTATTAATCTCGTTCTGAAGGCCTTTCTGTTTCTTTTGCAGATTGGCTACCAGTGTCCGTTTTTCTTTTTCCTGAGCTTCCAGTTTCACCTTTTCGCCTTCACGCTCTTTCAGCAGATTCTCCTTGGCTGCTTTCACCTGTTGGCGTTCTGCTTTTTTCTTGCGTATCTGCTCCTGCTTCTTCAGAATCTCTTCACCCTGCAAACGTTGGTAAGTGGCATACTCACGCACGTAACGCATACGGCGGTACGTCTGTCCCAAGTTCTTGGCAGAGAAGATGAACATTAATTTCTCCTCTATCGATTTATTCTTGTACAAGTATTGGACGGAAGCTTCATATTTCCTCTTTTTATCTTTCAAGTCTTTCTCCAATGCCCGCAACTGACGTTCCAAGGTGTTCAATTCACGTTCGATGGCTTCCACGTCATTATTGATAGCCAGAATATAACGTTTCCGTTCCTCAATCTGCCCTGTCAATGCAGCCAGACTATTCAGTTGGCTGCCTACGTCTTTCTTTGTATTCTTCAATATAGATTCCGACTCGGCTATCTGCTTTTGCAGAGCACCGCGCCTGCTTTCCAACTCGCGAATCAATTTATTCGACTGGGCGGAAAGTGGAACTGCCAACCATAGGCAACTGATTAGAATAACAAAGAGACGTTTCATCATAACAAAGCCATCAGCATTTTTACTAATTCTTCCAAAGGAACTTGCCGGTATTTGGCGGTAAGTTCGGTCGGAGTCATGGAGAATTCTTTCGTAGAAAACTCATAAAGTTGGACTTTGGCCTTTTCCAATGAAGGAATGCCTATATCTTTTCCCGTCAGTTCCGTCTTTCCACCGGGCAGGGACGCATCCATCAATATCTTTTCCAGACGGGAGAACTCCGCGTTCTTCGGTAACATCCCTTTCAGTTCTTCTTTCGTCGCACGGACAAATCTCCTGTTCATCCGGTCTACCAGCAATACTTCATCGGGAGTGATTTCGATACGCGCTACTTCCGTACGCAAGATAGGCATCAACAAAGAGACTTGTACACGTTCGTGGGTTTTCATCTTCATCGTTCCCCCCACGGACATGCTCCCCCCCCCTTTATTGGGAATGGTCAGTTGAAGTTTGGAAGCCAGATAGCCGGATACGGGAGCCTTTGTTTCCGAAGTCGCCAGACGCTTCGAACTCTTACAACCTGCCAATACGACTACCACCAGCAATAGATATACAAATCTTCTCATTCTGCAATATATTTCTTCTTCTCTATTTTCCGTTTCAATGTTTTCGACTCACTGCCCATTTCGAGCGCCTGTTTCCAGTATTTCAACGCACCTTCCACATCACCGGTCATAAAATAAATATCCCCGCAATGTTCCACTATCACATCGCTTTTCTCGCCGTCGCTCTTCATGGCATTGTCAATGTAGATACGTGCCTCGGCATAATTCCCCTTTTCAAAAAGAATCCAGGCATACGTGTCGAGATAAGTGGAGTTATTGGGTTCCGCCTTTACAGTTTTGTAACTCATTTCTTCCGCCTTGTCCAAATCACGGCGTTCCACAGACAAGTAATAAGCGTAATTATTCAACGCTCCGATATTGGAAGGATTGTACACCAAAGCCGAGTCATAGGCAGCATAAGCCTCTGCCATCTGGTTCTTTGTGTGGTAAATATCCCCCATTATCGAATAGAAATCCGATACAACTTCTTTTCTCGTATCGGGTGTCACGTGTTTCAGTGCTCTGTTGCAAACAGTCAATACGCTGTCAGTCTGTTCCGCCTGATGATAGGCAATTGCCAGATAATAATACAATTCCAAAGCATCCGGAGTAGCCTCGATACCCGGCTCACAAACTTTTATAATCTGTTTATAATCTTCTTTTTTCACAGCGGCACTGACTAGCATCAGGCGGGCAGCCTTGTTAGTCGGGTCCAAGTCAACCACTTGTTCCAACACCGGGACGGCTTCCTGCTCCATATTCTTCGACAGCAGATACTGCGCATAAAGCATCGGGACTTGCGGGTCATCCTGTTCCTGCTTCATCATCCGGTCAAACAAAGCAATCACTTGGGTACTGTCTTTAGCCGATGACTGTTCATTTTCCACAATTATCTGACGCATGACATTGATTTTCGTATCAGGAGTCACCCTCTTGTTCAGCAGCAGTGTATCCAGTTGCTGTTGGTGCAATTCCTTTTGTCCGGTCTGTTCATAATAAGAAGCCATCGAGAAGAGAGCCATCGGGTTGTCCGGCTCTGCCGCCAACACCTTCTGATATGTCTCGTAGGCTTCCTCTTTCTTGCCATTCTGAAGATATACATCTCCCAAAATCACCTGATACCGCATATCCATCGGATATTCCTGCACCAGGCTCTCGATTTCCTGAAACGCCTTCTTGTCATCTTTCATCTGGAGATAAATGCGGAATTTCTCCATAGACAACTGTTCGTTCTTGCCCAAACGCTTCTCCAAGCGATTCAGTGTGGAAATCACATCGTTATATTTTTCCTGACGGCTATAAATATCAAGCAGGCTGAACAAAGGTTCCTGCTTCGTCGGAAAACGGGTGACCATCTTCTCGAGCAAAACGACCGCTTTATCCAGTTCATTCTGCTGCTGATACAGATTGACCAACCCCTGGCTATACCAATAATTGTCGGGAGCATAGGCCACCGCTTGCTCCAGAGCCGCCTGACCTTGCGGAACCTGGCGAAGGAACATGTAATACTGGGAAACTTCGTAAAGCGCAGAAGAAGCACCCGGATTAATATCCAGACAATGCTGCAACAAGCCGAAAGCCGCGTCATATTCTTTCTTCTCCTTCATCCGCATGGCTTCCAGAAAGAAATAGTCATATTTCCGCTGTTGCTCCGCCGTTACATAAGTCTTTCCTATCGGGGAAGAAGCCCCCTCATCCTTTGCAGACTTCGCCGTACGCCCTGTACGTGCCGTCCCGCACGAGGTCAAGACCCATACCGAGACCAGCAGCCATCCTATTTTTATCTTCATTTCATTTTTTTAATTAAGCATTCATCATACTCCGGTATGACCGAAACCACCGGCTCCCCGTTCTGTTTCATCCAGCACTTCCACTTCCTGCCATGTCGGTTGCTCATGCTTCGCTATCACCATTTGGGCGATACGTTCGCCATCTTCAATCACAAAAGTTTCGGAAGAGAGATTGATTAGGATAATGCAGATTTCCCCCCGATAATCCGCGTCAATCGTCCCCGGAGAATTAAGTACGGAAATTCCTTTCTTGATAGCCAGACCGCTACGGGGACGGATTTGTGCTTCAAATCCCTTCGGAAGAGCGATATATAATCCTGTCGGCACCAGGCAACGTTGCAATGGTTCCAGTGTGATAGGTTCGGAAAGGTTAGCGCGGATATCCATTCCTGCGGACAATTCGGTGGCATAAGCCGGAAGCGGATGCTTCGATTTATTGATAACTTGAATATTCATAAGTGCATGTTTACTATTTAACGGGCGAAAATACACATTTTGAACTGAAAAATAGTTAAGTTTGCAGTTAAATAATGTACCGTTCTCCAAATTGTAAATCGTAAATAGTCAAATCGTAAATAAAATGATGAATTGGAACCAATTAATATCAGCTAAACGTTTCGGGATGGAAGAATTCCACGAAGAACGCCAGGAAAACCGCTCCGAATTTCAACGGGATTATGACCGACTTATTTTCTCCGCGCCTTTCCGCAGATTACAGAATAAGACGCAGGTATTTCCTCTGCCGGGCAGCGTCTTTGTACACAACCGGCTCACGCATAGCCTCGAAGTCTCCTGCGTCGGCCGTTCCTTGGGCAACGATGTTGCCAAAGCTATCCTGCAACGCCAACCGGAACTTCAGGAATCTTTCCTGCCGGAGATTGGTTCTATCGTATCCGCCGCTTGCCTGGCGCATGACTTGGGAAACCCTCCTTTCGGTCATTCCGGCGAACGGGCCATATCCACCTTCTTCTCCGAGGGGAAAGGTCTGCGCCTGAAAGAGAAGCAACCGGACGGAGAGCAACTTTCTGCGATGGAATGGGAAGATTTGACACATTTCGAAGGCAATGCGAATGCATTCCGCATCTTGACCCACCAGTTCGAAGGACGTCGGAAAGGCGGCTTCGTCCTGACATATACAACGTTGGCTTCCATTGTAAAATACCCCTTTTCATCGAGCCTTGCCGGCAAAAAGTCTAAATTCGGGTTCTTCGTCAGCGAAGAAGACAGTTTTCATAAGATTGCGACGGAGCTGGGACTGACATTGCTGAACGAGCACCCGTTAAAGTATGCACGCCACCCGCTGGTCTATCTGGTAGAAGCCGCCGATGATATCTGTTACCAGATGATGGATATCGAAGATGCCCATAAATTGAAAATACTCACTACCGAGGAGACGAAAGAGTTGCTAATGGCATATTTCGACGAGAAACGGCAGGAGCATCTCCGAAAGACTTTCCGGATTGTCAATGACACGAACGAGCAAATCGCTTATCTGCGTTCTTCCGTAATCGGATTATTGATTCGTGAATGCACCCGCGTGTTTTTGGAACATGAGCAGGAGATATTGTCCGGCACCTTCGAAGGGACGCTTGTCAAGCACATTTCCGAGCGTCCGGCAGGAGCTTACAAGCACTGCTCCGAAATTTCCTTGAAGAAGATTTACCGTTCGCGAGATGTGCTGGACATTGAATTGGCCGGATTCCGTGTCATCAGCACGCTGCTCGATCTGATGGTAGACGCCGTGACCTCACCCGAAAAGGCTTACTCCGAGCTTCTGATTAACCGGGTTTCCAGCCAGTATAATATAAAAGCGCCTGCACTCTATGAAAGAATACAGGCGGTACTTGATTATATTTCGGGAATGACCGACGTCTTTGCCCTCGACCTCTACCGCAAGATTAACGGCAACAGTCTGCCTGCGGTGTAACAACCTTAGGAGTAAACGCTTCATCATCCTCAAAAGGGATTTTCAGCGCATCCGGATGGCTTTCTATAAACGTCTGGATGTGCCGGATTCGCTTATCCTCCAGTATTTCATCCACGGCAATCAGGATTCCGGTCTCTTCCACATCACCGAATTCATAGTTGATGGCTGTGCCAAACATACGCATCGTAGGACTCAGGCTCATATAAGCGTTCACCAGCGGCGGAATGTTATAGCCCAGTTTGCGAATCTCACAATTCAGGATTTTGTAATCTTCCTTAAAGCTGTCCTTACAGAACAATGCCCGCAACTCCTCTTCCGGAGTCTCCAATACCAAAGGCTCCATCGGCGTGACGAGCCTTTCCTTATCGTGGAAATGTTTCTTAAGGAAATAGAGAATCATATCACGGCCGCGGCGGTGGTAGCTCGGATACATTGTCACCTTTCCAAAGAAGTACTTCACGTTCGGCATAATCACGGTCAATGCTCCCAATCCGTCCCATAGGTTGTCCAGCGCAAACAGTCCCTTGCTTCCGGCACGGGTAGACTGATATTCAAGCGTCACAAACGAACGTCCCAACTCTATCGTCTGCGGCAAATATTTCTCAATAAAAGTATCCGAGAAATCGAACATATGGGAAGTGGCAAGAATCGGAGCGCCTTTTTCGTCGAAACGCACGTCCGTCCCAAGCAGATAGCGGTAGCCGCCTAAAATCTCTTCGGCTTCCGGGTTCCACACAATGAGCTGCTTGTAGGGATGCTCCATTGTGTCGTATTCGTCTATATCCATCGACAGTCCGGTTCCTCCGCCGGCAGCCCGGAAAGCAATTTCGCGCAAACGTCCAATCTCTTTCATCACATTGGGTGCATTCTGATGAGTAATAATGTAAATCTGGTTATTACTCTTATTGGTCATTCGTAAGCGTCTGTCTTCCGTCAATTCAGCCTTCAGCAGTTCTTTGCTTATCGGTTTGATAATCTCTTCCATATTTCTTGTTATAGTTGTTCTATCAATTACAGTTTATATACAATGTCCTTTACGTATTCCGCCCATTGTACCGGTGTTTTCGATTTGTCGAAAGTCTGCCAGGGTATCGGCTTGCCAAAGGTGACGGTAAAGGTTTTGTGGCGGTTCTTAAACATCTCATCCGCAAGATACAACATGGCGATGTTGAACTTAATGCCCAGTGCCTTGCAGATATTTGCCAGATTGTAGAAGAAATCGGAGTTTCTGCCCCCGAAGTGCACCGGTATCACGTCACGTTTTGCTTGTATGCTCTTTACTATAAATGTCTTTTTCCATTCCAGGTCGCGAATCACTCCCTCCTGCCGGCGCGAACAGAGCCCGGCGGGGAACATGATAAGCTGGTCGTCGGAGTTGAATCCGGCTTCCACCATCTTAGGGAAATCTTTCGACTGCTTGCCTGTCTTATTAATAGGTATGCAGAGCGGAGCCAATCCGCGCAGGTTCATCAGCAAGTCGTTGACCAGGTATTTCACCTTCCCGTCATAATGGCGTCCTAGCACGTAGCCCAGCGCCACACCGTCCTGTCCGCCCAACGGATGATTGGAGACAAAGGTGTACAAACCGTCTTTGGGAAGATTTTCGAGTCCTTTCACCTCTACCTTCGCATCCAGAAAGTCCAGACACGCTTCGAGGAAGTCGACTCCGACCTTATCTTTCGACTCATCCAAAAACACATTAATCTCATCCTGATGAACTATTTTCTTCAGATAAGAAATCACAAACTTAGGGATGTACTTGTATTGCTTCGGCGCTTTGGTCCGAAGAATTTTATCGACATCAATCAAAAATAAAGAGTCATCTGTCATTCTTTTCAAATAAAATGATGCTACAAAATTAGCGGTTCTTTTTTATTATTTGCAATAAATTAGTAGAAAATGCAGGATTTAAGCTCATAAGCCCCCGAAAACAACACCCGAAAACTATCAAATAACACCCGAAAACTGTCCGCAGACAGTTTTCAGGTGTTATTTAGCCGGATTCTCCCCGTCCGGTTCTCAAAAATCCCCGTAAACTTGCACCATCGAAATTAACGAACGAATATTCACCATTTAAAAGCAACGTATATGAAAAGTTTAAGCTTCAGAAAAGATTTAGTAGAAGTACAGGATGAACTACTTCGCTTCGCCTACAAACTGACAACCGACCGCGAAGAAGCAAATGACTTGTTGCAGGAGACTTCCTTGAAAGCATTGGATAATGAAGATAAATACACGCCCGATACAAACTTCAAAGGCTGGATGTACACTATCATGCGCAATATATTCATCAACAACTACCGCAAGGTGGTTCGCGACCAGACATTTGTCGACCAGACCGACAACTTATACCATCTGAATCTGCCACAAGACGCAAGCGTGGAGAGTACAGACAGGGCGTACGACCTGAAAGAGATGCACCGGGTGGTAAACAACCTTCCGAAAGAGTACCGCATTCCGTTTTCGATGCACATGTCGGGGTTCAAATACCGTGAAATCGCAGATAAACTGGAGCTTCCGTTGGGAACAGTGAAAAGCCGTATCTTCTTCACCCGGCAGAAGTTGCAGGAAGAGTTGAAGGATTTCCGTTGAACCGGTTCTTACCGATAAATAAAAATCTGCTCTCCGTTGCCATTTATATAAAACGGAAGTTCTTCCTTACCTTCGGTCAGGTTTCTGAGCCATAGGAGCGACCCGGGTGGGACTTCCGCTGTTATATAGTGGTATACAGCCTGCTGACTGGTTATTTTCTTCCATTTTCCATTACTCCAGCCATACAATTCATACCGATTGCCCGGCACAATACCGTTGTCGGCTGTTCCAATATCTTTTCTCCATCGCTTACTCTGAATTTCAAGACAAGTTCAAATCCCTTCCGGCTATACAAGCTATCGGGGTTTTCCACAACGAGTCCATAAAGAAGCGAATCGGCAAGATTCGTCAATGAATCCAGCAAAGGATGTTGCTGAGAGTTCCTTACCGAGTAAGGCGAATGATGATAGCGCATATTGGCTATCAGAAACTTTGCAGCCTTCAGTTTCTGAGGTTCGTGCCGATAATGCTGCAATACTGTTTCCAACTCACTTCTGTTTGGACCGGAAATTGCTAAAATGGTTTCCACACGTTTGTCCATTTCGCTTGTACAGCCAATCATCAGTAACCATGCAAGAACAAAGAAAAGAGTCTTATTTTTTGTTTTTAATTTCATAACTATAAAAACATTTTTCAATGAGGGGACTTTCGAGTCCCCCATCAACTTACCTATCATTTTACATGATGCTTCCAATACACAAGAATGTAATTTCGTCTTTTACCCTCCTCCGTAGGAACAAATCGTATCTCTTTTTTCAAACCTAATTCAATTTTACGATAAACAGAAACAGGAATAGTCGCAAATGGATTAGTACACGGAAAACTAAATTCAACTTCTGCTACACTTCCATTATCCGGATTAATATACATCGTAATAAATATGAATGTTTCTCTTACACGGTTTTTCTCTGTATCCGAAAAACAACTATTAACAATAGAAATACATTTGGGCTTTGTCCAACTATCTTTTTCCAATTGATCACTCATGTTTTCTTCAATGGATATGTATTTCCCGGTATACCTATCAATCTGATCTACATATGTAAATTTATTCTCTTTGTTATACAAAGTTACCATACCAAGTTGATCGCTCTGATAGGTGTAACCATTTTCGTAAAACGTCTTAGTTTTATCATAATATCTTGTTTGCGCAGAAGCAAATAATACCATGAATAATTGTATAAATAATATTGTAATAGTCTTCATATGCAATTTTCTGTTATTTTTCTTAAGTTGTTAAAATTAACCATTCTATCTTCATAAGGGGTATATTTATAATTCTCATACCCTGGATATGTTTTAAAACAATTAAGGAGAGTATAATCCCAATATATTTCAAAATTAATAGAATCTCCATAAAAGTTCCCTTTTTTATCAATATAGTATTCCAATTTTTCCGTTGATAACATACGTTTATCTCCTCTAATTTTCCCTTTTATCCAATCGCTTTCATTATATGAAACAGTATCTCTACAATAATAAAGATATTGTGTATAATGTGATTCTATTTCCGAGTTTATTGTCTGATTTCTCCAAATATCAACATCATTTTTTTGTTTGTATTGATACGCGTGCATCATTTCATGCAACAAAGTTCCACTTTCCATATTAGGATTAAAAGTAATAACATTATTTATAGGAGAATATTTAGCACCTTTTTCTTTATCTGAAAAATTAAAGCTAATTTTGTTATTGCTATTAAATATTTTAGATAATTCTTTATACAATCCTTCTCCCATACAATCATTTATTATCTTCTTTAGCATATTTTCCAGTTTCTTCCATTGTTCTTCTGTTAAATCGCCGGAAAAAATTTTTCTTGCGTTAGGAGCAGTCATAGGTTGAGTGCCTCCTTCCGGGGGAATAGGTACATAGCCACCATTACCTCCATTACCGCCGCCGTTACCACCACCTTCACCGGGACCGGGATACCACGGTTCCTGTACATAAACAAGTTCGTCGTGACAACGTTCCACCGGCTCCCATTTTCCCACTTTACGACATTCTGTACCGAAGCCTAATCCATATTCCGGGTCTTCATAGGTAAATCCGTTACAATCATTGTATTCCACGTAAACAAATTCCGTGTAACATACTCTCTGCATTTCCCATCCACGAGTCTTTATCTCCTCTTGCATACGTACTCCTTCTTCCGGAAATCAAGATTCCTCAGCCCTGAATCCATGAGGCCCGAAACCGGCAAGAGGCTTTTCTTTCACCATCTGCATAGTGACTTTCCAAATCAGCAACCTGCCGTCGGCAGAAGCAGCCTTGAAATGATACAGTCACCCCATGAACAACACAAGCACAACACATCCTGCCATTTTCCACCGCAAAGGAATATCAAAGCGTTTGCAGGCGGAAAATACGACAACGACCATCACGGCTATCCACGCCTGCCACCATCAAGGCAACCCACAAGTCTACAACGGTCAGCCGTGAGCCTGCTTCCTTCGCAGGCAGACAAGTTGCTGATATTCCTGCAATACCCGACAAGAATATGCATACAAACAGAAAAGATAGATGGATTTTATCAGGAATATCTTTCACAGGATTGAACGGCAGACTCAATATAAGAATGCCGACAGACAAAGAAACTATATTCTTCAACGTCCTCATGTTTTCAAGTATTAGATATTCCTTAGCACAAATATAATAAAACATTCATAACAAACCACATACGCCACTCTTTTTTATTTCAAAAAGTATACATCAGCATCGTCCATCCCACTGCCCCGTCCCGCCACCGCGACGAATTAGCCGTTTCTCAGGCAAAATCTATTTTCCCGAAGCCTATTCCCTACCTCCCGCATTGCGAACAAGTATTAGTTAACGTTTCGTCTAACTATAGTCAGACGAATAGTCGACCGCATGAAAACAAACAGTTCCTAGACAGGCAACAACCAAACTCCAGCGATAAAACAAATAAACCATAGCATCCCCGCCTGCAAAGCATCTACGAAGCATCTTCATTTTCAAGCAATAAGCATTTAACAATCTGTTGAAAACTTCTCCGAAAGTTTTCAATGGGAAATGACGGGGAATTGTGGGGAATTTCATACTTTTACAGCCACTTTTTATAATAAGGTAGTGAGATGTTTTTTTAAGAGACAAAGAAGGATGGAAAAAGACAAGATGGAAAAAGACGAACTGATATATCACGTTCCGGTGTTACTCAAAGAAAGCGTCGACGGGATGAATATCCAGCCGGACGGAACGTATGTAGACGTTACATTCGGAGGAGCGGGACATTCGCGCGAGATTCTTTCACGGCTCGGCGAAGGCGGACGCCTCCTGGGATTCGACCAGGACGAGGATGCCGAACGGAATATTGTCGACGACCCGCATTTCATCTTTGTGCGCAGCAACTTCCGCTACTTGCACAATTTCCTGCGCTATCACGACATCGACCAGGTGGATGCAATTCTCGCCGACCTCGGTGTGTCTTCCCACCACTTTGATGACAGCGAACGCGGCTTCTCTTTCCGTTTCGACGGAGAACTGGATATGCGTATGAACAAGCGTGCAGGAGTTACGGCGGCAGACATCGTAAACACGTACGAAGAAGAGCGTCTCGCAAACATTCTCTACCTGTATGGAGAACTTAAAAACAGCCGCAAACTGGCTTCTGTCATTGTCAAAGCCCGAAACGGACAGCCCATCCGTACTATCGGAGAGTTTCTGGAAATCATCAAACCGCTTTTCGGCCGTGAACGGGAGAAGAAAGAACTTGCAAAGGTATTCCAGGCATTGCGGATTGAAGTGAACCAGGAGATGGAAGCGCTGAAAGAGATGCTGCTCGCGGCAACCGAAGCGTTAAAACCGGGTGGCAGACTGGTAGTTATCACTTATCACTCACTGGAAGACCGCATGGTGAAGAACATCATGAAGACAGGCAACGTGGAAGGTAAGGCAGAGACAGACTTCTTCGGCAACCTGCAAACTCCCTTCCGCCTAGTCAACAATAAGGTGATTGTGCCCTGCGAGGCAGAAATAGAAAGAAACCCGCGGTCGAGAAGCGCCAAGTTACGAATTGCAGAAAAGAAATAAGAGAAAATGGAAAAAGAAAAAGAAGAAGCAGTAAACAAGAAGGCAGAAGAGGGCAAGAAGAAAAAACGCACTTCGCTGAAAAGCATCCTGGGTGGAGACATTCTGGCCACCGACTTTTTCCGTCGCCAGACCAAACTACTGGTTCTTATCATGGTGTTCATCATCTTCTACATCCACAACCGCTATGCCAGCCAGCAGCAGCAGATTGAGATAGACCGTTTGAAAAAGGAACTGATAGATATTAAGTATGACGCACTGACACGCAGCTCGGAACTGATGGAGAAGAGCCGCCAGTCGCGCATCGAAGAATATATATCAAGTAAGGAAAGTGATTTGCAGACATCGACCAATCCCCCTTACCTTATTAAATAAGTAGAGAATAGAGAATTGAAAATTGAGAGCAGAGAGTTTTTAAAAGACAAGCACTGTGGCAGTTAACAAAAAAAATATAATGACCCGTTATTTCTTCGTCATCCTCCTGATGGCGTTGACAGGCGTGGCAATTGTCGTGAAGGCAGGCATCACCATGTTTGCCGACCGCCAGTATTGGCAGGACGTGGCCGACCGTTTCGTAAAGGAAAACGTGACGGTGAAACCCAACCGCGGAAACATTATCTCTTCCGACGGCAAACTGATGGCTAGCTCCCTGCCCGAATACAGGATATATATGGACTTTATGTCCGGTGAAAAGGACGAGAAACGCAGAAAGAAAGACCAGGCACGACGGGATTCCATCCTTACCGCCAACATGGATTCAATCTGCATCGGACTTCATAAGATATTCCCGGATAAGAGCGTAGCCCAATTCAAGGCACATCTGAAGAAAGGACGCCAGGCGAAAAGCCGCAATTACCTGATTTATCCGAAACGCATCTCTTATATACAATATAAAGAGGTAAAGAGATTGCCGGTCTTCTGCTTGAACCGCTACAAAGGGGGATTCAAGGAACTGGCTTACAACCAACGGAAGAAGCCTTTCGGTTCACTGGCGGCGCGTACGCTAGGCGATGTGTATGCCGACACCGCGAAAGGAGCGAGAAACGGTATCGAACTTGCCTTCGATACGATTCTGAAAGGACGGGACGGATTGACCCACCGCCAGAAAGTGATGAACAAATACCTGAACATCGTAGATGTGCCGCCGGTTGACGGTTGCGACCTCATATCTACCATCGACGTAGGCATGCAGGATATTTGCGAGAAAGCACTGGTAGACAAGCTAAAAGAACTGAATGCCAGCGTGGGGGTCGTTGTATTGATGGAGGTGGCTACCGGAGAAGTGAAAGCCATCGTTAATATGATGCAGGGCAAAGACGGTGGGTATTACGAGATGCGCAATAATGCCATCAGCGATATGCTCGAACCGGGGTCAACTTTCAAGACGGCTTCTATTATGGTGGCCCTCGAAGACGGGAAAATCACTCCGGACTATGTAGTGGATACCGGCAACGGGCAAATGCCGATGCACGGCCGTGTGATGAAAGACCACAACTGGCATCGCGGAGGATACGGTAAATTAACGGTTACCGAGATTTTGGAAGTGTCTTCCAATGTCGGTACATCTTATATTATAGACCATTTCTACGGCAGCAACCCGCAGAAGTTCATCGATGGATTGAGACGTATGAGCATCGACCAGCCTCTTCACCTGCAAATTGCGGGAGAAGGCAAGCCGAACATTCGCGGTCCGAAAGAGAGAAGTTATTTCTCCAAAACCGCCCTGCCATGGATGAGTATCGGTTATGAGACGCAAGTCCCGCCGATTAATATTCTTACATTCTATAATGGAATAGCGAATAATGGGGTGACGGTACGTCCGAAATTCGTAAAAGCTGCGGTGAAAGACGGGGAAATAGTGAAAGAGTATCCGACAGAAGTTATCAATCCGAAGATTTGTTCGGACAAGACATTGACACAAATCCGTGAGATTCTACGGAAAGTGGTAGGCGAAGGACTTGCCAAACCCGCGGGTAGCAAGCAATTCCACGTTTCGGGTAAGACCGGAACGGCACAGATTTCACAGGGAGCGGCCGGATACAAGACAGGAAGAACAAACTATCTTGTTAGTTTCTGCGGTTATTTCCCGTCGGAAGCGCCCAAATATAGTATGATTGTTTCCATTCAGAAACCGGGCTTGCCGGCATCAGGTGGTCTGATGGCAGGCAGCGTATTCAGCAAAATCGCCGAAAGGGTGTACGCCAAAGACCTGCGTTTGCCTCTTACCAACGCGATTGACACGAATTCCGTAGTCATTCCCAATGTAAAAGCGGGAGAAATGAGGGAAACACAACGGGTGCTGGAAGAACTGAATATTCAGGTTCAGGGCAAAATAGCCGACACGGGAAAAGAGGTGTGGGGGAATACCCATTCGGCCCCCCAGGCGGTAGTTCTCGAAAGCCGGAGCAATATGCAGAATTTCGTGCCGAGCGTTATAGGCATGGGGGCGAAAGATGCCGTGTACCTGCTGGAGAGTAAAGGATTAAAAGTACATTTGGTTGGGGTCGGCAAGGTGAAAAGCCAGTCGATAGCCAACGGAACGATAGTAAAGAAGGGGCAGACGATTACCCTTTCCATGCATTAAAAGTAAAATCAAGTATTTAAAAAAGAGACTATGTTGCTAAACAAGTTACTGAAAGCAATTCAACCGGTACGGATAACCGGGGATTCAGACATAGAAATCACCGGAATCAACATTGATTCCCGTTTAGTAGAAGCCGGTCAACTATTCATGGCTATACGCGGCACACAAGCCGACGGCCATGCCTATATACCTGCTGCCATCAAAAAAGGAGCTGCCGCCATCCTTTGCGAGGATATGCCGGAAGAGCCTGTGGCAGGGGTTACTTATGTCCAGGTAAAAGACAGCGAAGATGCGACAGGTAAAATCGCCACTACATTCTATGGAGACCCGACTTCCAAGCTCGAACTGGTCGGTGTCACCGGAACAAACGGCAAGACAACTATCGCCACCTTATTATATAATACATTCCGTTACTTCGGATATAAGGTGGGGCTTATCTCTACCGTTTGCAACTATATCGACGATGAAGCTATCCCGACAGAACATACTACGCCCGACCCCATCACGCTGAACCGCTTGTTGGGACGGATGGCGGATGAAGGATGCAAATATGTGTTCATGGAAGTCAGCTCCCACTCGATTGCACAGAAACGTATCAGCGGACTGAAATTCGCGGGGGGTATCTTCACCAATCTCACCCGTGACCATCTCGATTACCACAAGACAGTAGAGAATTATCTGAAGGCCAAGAAGAAATTCTTCGACGATATGCCGAAGAATGCATTCTCTCTTACCAACCTCGACGACAAGAACGGACTGGTAATGACACAGAACACACATGCCAAAGTATATACTTATTCATTGAGAAGCCTCAGCGATTTTAAAGGTCGGGTGTTGGAATCCCATTTCGAAGGAATGCTGCTTGATTTCAATAACCACGAGCTGGCTGTCCAGTTTATAGGCAAATTCAATGCTTCCAATCTATTGGCAGTGTTCGGGGCTGCCGTCCTGCTTGGCAAGAAAGAAGAAGAGGTGCTTGTCGCTCTCAGTACACTTCATCCGGTGGCAGGACGCTTTGACGCTATCCGTTCGCCAAAAGGCATTACGGCGATTGTGGACTATGCCCACACTCCGGATGCGCTTATCAACGTGTTGAACGCTATCCACGGAGTGCTCGAAGGAAAAGGAAAAGTCATCACCGTGGTAGGTGCAGGCGGCAACCGCGACAAAGGGAAACGCCCCATCATGGCGAAAGAAGCAGCCAAAGCCAGTGACCGAGTTATCATCACTTCCGACAATCCCCGTTGTGAAGAACCGCAGGATATCATCAATGATATGCTGGCAGGACTGGATGCCGAGGATATGAAGAAGACACTAAGCATTGCCGACCGTAAGGAAGCAATCCGCACGGCTTGTATGCTGGCAGAAAAAGGAGACGTAATACTCGTTGCCGGAAAAGGACACGAGAATTACCAGGAGATAAAAGGCGTGAAACATCACTTCGACGACAAGGAAGTACTCAAAGAGGTATTCCAATAACGTCGTCTGCATAGTAAATTGTAAAATCGTAAATTGTAAATCGTAAAACAGTAAATTTCATCATGCTATATTATCTGTTTGAATGGCTGCAAAAGCTCAATTTTCCCGGAGCGGGAATGTTTGGTTACACCTCATTCCGTGCTTTGATGGCTGTCATCTTCGCATTGCTTATTTCAAGTATATGGGGAGACAGATTTATCAACCTGCTGAAGAAGAAGCAAATAACGGAAACGCAGCGTGACTCGAAGATTGACCCGTTCGGTGTCAACAAGGTAGGTGTGCCGAGCATGGGCGGTGTCATTATTATTATAGCCATTCTCATCCCCTGCCTATTATTGGGCAAGCTGGAAAACATATATATGATATTGATGCTGATAACCACCATATGGCTGGGCTCACTCGGATTTGCCGACGACTATATAAAAATCTTCAAGAAAGACAAGGAAGGATTGCACGGCAAGTTCAAAATCATCGGACAGGTAGGTCTGGGATTAATTGTCGGGCTTACTTTATATCTAAGCCCGGATGTGGTAATCCGCGAAAATATCGAAGTACATACTCCGGGACAGGAAATGGAAGTGATACATGGGACAAACGACTTGAAATCGACCCAGACTACCATTCCTTTCTTCAAGAGCAACAACCTTGACTATGCCGATCTGGTCTCTTTCATGGGTGAGTACACACAGGCAGCCGGATGGATACTGTTCGTCATCATCACCATCTTTGTGGTTACCGCCGTATCCAATGGTGCCAACCTGAACGATGGAATGGACGGAATGGCAGCAGGAAATTCCGCCATCATCGGAGCTACGCTAGGCATATTGGCCTACGTTTCGTCGCATATCGAGTTTGCGAGTTATCTGAACATCATGTATATCCCCGGCTCGGAAGAACTGGTAATCTATATCTGTGCCTTCATCGGTGCACTTATCGGTTTCCTTTGGTATAATGCCTATCCGGCACAAGTATTCATGGGCGACACCGGCAGTCTGACAATAGGCGGCATCATCGCCGTATTCGCCATTATCATCCACAAAGAGCTGTTGATACCGATTCTTTGCGGTGTATTCCTCGTGGAAAACCTGTCGGTCATCCTGCAACGGGCTTACTATAAGGCAGGCAAGCGGAAAGGAGTGAAACAACGGTTGTTCAAACGGACACCGATTCACGACCACTTCCGCACTTCCATGAACCTGATAGAACCTGGCTGCACAGTCAAGTTCACCAAACCCGACCAACTGTTTCACGAATCAAAAATTACCGTCCGCTTCTGGATTGTAACGATTGTTCTGGCAGCCATAACAATTATAACGCTAAAGATAAGATAGCCGGCAAGGTGCCGGAGCCGGGTTTCCATTCGGAAGCCAAGTTTTTATAGAGAATATTAACCCGATTATTAACCTTTAAAGAATGTGCACAACCAATAAAGCAATTCAGCATATTGAAAACAAGAGCACATTATTGTAGATGAAAAGAATAGTAATTTTAGGAGCTGGCGAAAGCGGCGCAGGTGCAGCCGTACTCGCAAAAGTCAAAGGATTTGAGACATTTGTTTCGGACATGTCCGCTATCAAGGACAAGTACAAGAAACTTCTCGACAGCTACAACATCGCCTGGGAAGAAGGACACCACACCGAAGAACTCATTCTGAATGCCGACGAGGTTATCAAAAGCCCCGGTATCCCGAATGACGCCCCGCTCATCCTGAAACTGAAAGCTCAAGGTACTCCGGTCATATCAGAGATTGAGTTTGCCGGACGCTATACGAACGCCAAGATGATTTGTATCACCGGCTCGAACGGGAAGACAACCACGACTTCCCTGATTTACCATATCTTCAAAAGTGCAGGTCTGAACGTAGGTCTGGCAGGCAACATCGGCAAAAGCCTTGCTCTGCAGGTGGCCGAGGACTACCATGATTATTACATCATCGAACTGAGTTCTTTCCAGTTGGACAATATGTACAACTTCCGTGCGAACATCGCCGTATTGATGAACATCACCCCGGACCACCTCGACCGTTACGACCACTGCATGCAGAATTACATCGACGCAAAATTCCGCATCACCCGGAATCAAACTCCGGACGATGCCTTCATCTTCTGGAACGACGACCCTATCATCAAACGCGAACTGGCGAAACATGGCCTGAAAGCCCATCTGTATCCTTTCGCCGCAGTGAAAGAAGACGGAGCCATCGCCTACGTTGAAGACCACGAAGTGAAAATCACCGAACCGATTGCCTTCAACATGGAGCAGGAAGAACTGGCTCTGACTGGACAACATAACTTATACAACTCCCTGGCAGCCGGCATCTCGGCCAACCTGGCAGGTATCGCCAAAGAGAATATCCGCAAAGCCCTCTCCGACTTCAAGGGAGTGGAGCACCGTCTGGAAAAGGTGGCGCGTGTCCGCGGAATTGACTTTATCAACGACTCGAAAGCCACGAATGTCAACTCCTGCTGGTATGCCCTGCAAAGCATGACCACCAAAACGGTATTGATTCTCGGCGGCAAAGATAAGGGAAACGATTATACGGAAATAGAAGATTTGGTACGCGAGAAGTGTTCGGCACTCGTATACCTGGGGCTGCATAACGAGAAACTTCACGAATTCTTCGACCGCCTCGGCCTCCCCGTAGCAGACGTGCAAACCGGCATGAAAGATGCCGTAGAAGCCGCCTACAAACTGGCTAAGAAAGGAGAAACCGTATTATTAAGCCCCTGCTGCGCTTCCTTCGACCTCTTCAAGAGCTACGAAGACCGTGGCGACCAGTTCAAAGAATGTGTAAGAGAACTTTAAACAACGTTTAGTAAAGTGGATTTATTAAAGAACATATTCAAAGGCGACAAGGTAATCTGGATTATCTTCCTCTGTCTCTGCCTCATCTCGATTGTCGAGGTATTCTCGGCAGCATCGACACTGACTTACAAAAGCGGCGACCACTGGGGACCGATTACGCAGCACTCCATCATCCTGATGGTGGGTGCCGTAGTGGTGGTATTCCTGCACAACGTACCCTACAAATGGTTCCAGGTATTTCCGGTCTTCCTGTATCCTACATCCTTGGTGCTACTTGCATTCGTCACATTGATGGGTATCATCACAGGCGACCGCGTCAACGGGGCAGCCCGCTGGATGAGTTTTATGGGACTACAGTTCCAGCCCTCGGAACTGGCTAAGATGGCAATCATCATCGCCGTCTCTTTCATCCTGTCCAAACGGCAGGACGAATACGGTGCCAACCCGAATGCCTTTAAATATATCATGATTCTCACCGGACTGGTATTTCTGCTCATTGCGCCGGAAAACCTTTCGACAGCGATGCTACTGTTCGGAGTAGTATGCATGATGATGTTCATCGGACGGGTATCTTCAAAAAAACTGTTCGGCATGCTGGGGATACTGGCACTTGTAGGCGGAGTAGCCGTAGGAATACTGATGGCCATCCCCGCAAAAACACTGCACAACACCCCTGGTCTTCACCGCTTCGAGACCTGGCAGAACCGTGTTTCCGGTTTCTTCAAGAAAGAAGAAGTACCCGCCGCCAAGTTCGATATTGATAAAGATGCGCAGATTGCGCATGCCCGCATCGCCATCGCCACCAGCAACGTGGTCGGCAAGGGACCGGGCAACTCCATACAGCGTGACTTCCTCAGCCAGGCATTCTCCGACTTTATTTTTGCCATTGTCATCGAGGAAATGGGACTAATAGGAGGTGTCTTCGTCGTATTCCTTTACCTATGGCTATTGATGCGCGCCGGAAAAATCGCGCAGAAATGCGACCGGACTTTCCCCGCTTTCCTCGTCATGGGCATTGCCTTGCTACTGGTATCGCAGGCGATACTGAATATGATGGTTGCCGTCGGGCTGTTCCCCGTCACGGGACAACCGTTGCCTTTGGTCAGCAAGGGAGGAACAAGCACATTAATCAACTGCGCCTATATCGGAATGATATTGAGCGTAAGCCGATATACCGCTCATCTGGAAGAACTGAAAGAACATGACGCACAGATTCAGTTGCAGATAACAACAGATGCGGCAGCCTATTCTGAAGCACAAACTGCCGCCGAACCGACTGCCCAGATTCTGAACAACGATGCCAAGTTCGAGGACGAGAATGATTATTTAACAAGAACTGTTGATGAACGATGAGCGCATCGGAAAAGGCGGACAACGGATAGAAAAAAAGGATTGGAATGGAAAAAGAACTTAGAATTATTATCAGTGGTGGAGGTACGGGAGGACACATTTTTCCCGCCGTCTCCATTGCGAACGCTATAATGGAACTGCGTCCCGACGCCAAAATACTTTTTGTAGGTGCCGAAGGACGTATGGAAATGCAACGGGTTCCCGATGCAGGCTATCAGATTATCGGTCTGCCGATAGCCGGTTTCGACCGCAAGCATTTATGGAAGAATGTATCGGTAGTAATAAAACTGTTGCGCAGCCAGTGGAAAGCACGCAGCATCATCAAGAACTTCCGCCCGCAGGTGGCGGTAGGCGTAGGCGGCTATGCCAGCGGCCCTACCCTAAAGACTGCCGGAATGATGGGCATCCCGACCCTGATACAGGAACAGAACTCGTATGCCGGAGTAACAAACAAGCTACTGGCACAGAAAGCCCGGAAGATTTGCGTTGCCTATGACGGAATGGAAAAGTTCTTCCCTGCTGATAAGATTATCATGACGGGAAATCCGGTACGGCAGAATCTGACAAAGGCGATGCCGGACAAGGAAGACGCACTGCGTTCCTTCAATCTGCAACCGGGCAAGAAAACAATCCTCATCGTAGGCGGCAGCTTGGGAGCACGTACCATCAACAATACATTGACAGCCGGACTATCGGCTATCAAAGCCAACAGCGACGTGCAATTCATCTGGCAAACAGGAAAATACTATTACCCGCAGGTGACCGAAGCCGTGAAAGCGGCAGGAGAACTTCCGAACCTGTATGTAACGGATTTTATCAAGGATATGGCAGCAGCCTATGCCGCCGCCGACCTCGTTATCTCCCGTGCAGGAGCCGGTTCCATCTCTGAGTTCTGCCTTTTGCATAAACCGGTTGTCTTAGTGCCTTCGCCCAATGTGGCAGAAGACCACCAGACCAAGAATGCACTGGCCCTGGTAGACAAGCAGGCAGCTATCTGCGTCAAAGACAGCGAAGCGGAAAGCGCCCTGATGGACATAGCCCTGTCCACCATCAACGACGGACAGAAACTTGAAGAATTAAGCAAGAATATTGCCAAGCTGGCTTTGCCCGACTCTGCGAAAATCATTGCACAGGAGGTAATAAAACTGGCTGTATCAGCAGCCGATTAACCTCTCTGTCATTAGAGACTACCGGTTAACATATTACAAACATAGATTAGAGAATATATTTAGCAACTAAAGAAATGAATATCGAAACAATAAAATCAGTCTACTTCGTAGGTGCCGGCGGCATCGGCATGAGTGCGCTCGTCCGTTACTTCCTCTTCAAAGGAAAAGTAGTGGCTGGATACGACCGTACCCCTACTTCATTGACTGAAACCCTAATTGCTGAAGGCGCGCAAATACATTACGAAGAAAATGTCGACCTGATTCCCGAGGCCTGCAAGGACAAGGAAAGCACTCTCGTCATATTCACACCCGCCGTTCCGCAGGAACACGAAGAATTAGTCTATTTCCGCAACAACGGATTCGAAATACAGAAACGTGCGCAAGTATTGGGCACGATTACCCGTTCAAGCAAAGGACTATGCGTGGCTGGCACTCATGGCAAGACCACCACTTCCACCATGACCGCCCACCTGCTCCATCAGTCACATGTGGAATGTACCGCCTTCCTCGGAGGAATCTCTAAGAACTACGGAACCAACCTGCTGCTTTCCCAGCAAAGCCCCTACACGGTCATCGAAGCCGACGAGTTCGACCGCTCCTTCCACTGGTTGTCGCCCTATATGTCCGTCATCACCTCGACAGACCCCGACCACCTCGATATCTACGGAACAGCGGAAGCCTACCTCGAAAGTTTCGAGCACTACACCACCCTTATCCAACCGGGCGGTGCATTGATAATCCGCAAAGGCATCTCCCTGCAACCGAAAGTGCAGCCCGGCGTACGTGTCTACACCTACTCACGTGACGAAGGAGACTTCCACGCAGAGAACATCCACATCGGCAACGGAGAGATATTCATCGACTTTGTAGCCCCGGACACCCGCATCAACGACATCCAACTGGGAGTCCCGGTAAGCATCAACATAGAAAACAGCGTAGCCGCCATGGCATTGGCACACCTGAACGGAGTGACTGCCGAAGAGATAAAAAGAGGCATGGCAAGCTTCCGCGGAGTAGACCGTCGGTTCGACTTCAAAATCAAGAACGACCGTGTTGTCTTCCTGAGTGATTACGCACACCACCCCTCTGAAATCAAACAGAGCGTGCTGTCTATGCGCGAACTCTATAAAGACAAGAAAATCACAGCCATCTTCCAGCCGCACCTCTACACCCGTACGCGCGACTTCTACCAAGACTTTGCCGACAGCCTGTCGCTGCTCGATGAAGTAATCCTTGTAGACATCTATCCGGCACGCGAAGCACCGATTCCCGGCGTCACAAGCGAGTTGATATATGACAATCTCCGTCGCGGCATCGAAAAAAGTATGTGTAAAAAGGAAGATATACTGAACATTCTGAAAGATAAAAACATTGAAGTATTAATAACTTTGGGAGCCGGAGACATCGACAACTATGTCCCCGAAATATGTAAAATCCTCGAAAACCGATAAAGCTTATGGTAAAGAGAATCCTTCTGTCCATTGTCATGTTGGTGCTCATAGCCTACCTTGTCGTAGCTGTCAGCGCCTTCAACCGCAAGCCTGCCGACCAGACCTGCCGTGACCTGGAATTAGTCATCAAGGATACCGCTTACGCCGGCTTCATCACCAAGGACGAACTGAAAGGTATCCTTCAGAAAAAAGGCATCTACCCCATCGGGAAAAAGATGGAACGCATCTCCACCAAGTCGCTGGAACGCGAGCTGGGCAAGCATCCGCTGATTGACGAGGCAGAATGCTACAAGACCCCCAGCGGCAAAATCTGCGTGGAAGTGACTCAGCGTATCCCTATCTTGCGGGTGATGGACGCCAACGGTAGGAATTACTATCTCGACAACAAAGGAACCGTCATGCCGCCGGAGGCAAAATGCGTCGCTCACCGGGTAATTGTCACCGGAAACGTAGAAAAATCATTTGCAATGAAGGATTTATATAAGTTTGGTGTATTTTTGCATAATAATAAGTTCTGGGATGCGCAGATAGAGCAAATTCACGTGTTGCCCGACCGCAACATCGAATTAGTGCCACGTGTGGGCGACCACCTTATCTATCTCGGCAAACTGGACAATTTTGAAAACAAACTGGCACGCCTGAAAGAATTCTATAAGAAAGGACTCAACCAGGTAGGCTGGAACAAGTATTCACGCATCAACCTCGAGTTCAGCAACCAGATTATCTGTACGAAACGAGAAAATAATAAATAAAAAGGATATGGCAACAACAGAATTTATCGCCGCTATTGAACTTGGTTCATCGAAGATAACCGGTGTGGCCGGAAAAAAGAACAGTGACGGAAGCATGCAGATATTGGCATATGCCCAGGAAGACTCTTCTACGTTTATCCGTAAAGGAGTGATATTCAACCTGGACAAAACGGCACAAAGCTTGACTTCTATCATCAACAGACTGGAAGGTGAGTTGAAAAACTCAATCGCCAAAGTATATGTAGGTATCGGCGGACAGTCACTTCGCACAGTCCGCAACGTGGTAAGCCGCGATTTGGAAGATGAAGCTATCATATCGGAAGAGCTCGTAAGCGCCATCGGTGACGAGAACATCGCCATCCCGGTGGTCGATATGGACATACTGGATGTAGCCCCCCAAGAATATAAGGTAGGCAACAACCTGCAAGCCAATCCGGTGGGTCTGGTAGGAAGCCATATCGAAGGCCGTTTCCTCAATATCGTAGCCCGCGCTTCTGTACGCAAGAACCTGGAGCACTGCTTCCAACAAGCTAAAATAGACATTGCCGACCAACTGATTGCCCCGCTCGTTACGGCCAACGCCGTACTGACGGAAAGCGAACGCCGTTCGGGTTGCGCACTGATTGACTTCGGAGCGGACACGACCACTATCTCCGTCTACAAGAACAACATTCTCCGCTTCCTGACTGTACTACCGCTGGGTGGCAACAGCATCACCCGCGACATCACCACCCTGCAAATGGAGGAGGAAGAAGCCGAACGCCTAAAGAAAGCCTACGGTGACGCCCTCTACGAAGAAGACCCGGAACAGGAAGAAACTACCTGCAAACTGGACGACGACAGCCGTACCATCAAAGTAACCGACCTCAATAACATCATCGAAGCCCGTGCCGAAGAAATCATCGCCAACGTATGGAATCAGGTACAGCTATCCGGCTTCGAGGACAAACTGCTGGCAGGAATCATCCTGACAGGAGGAGCCGCCAACCTGAAAAGCCTTGACGAAATGCTACGTAAACGCAGCAAAATAGAGAAAATACGGATGGCGAAACTTCCGCGTAACACCGTCCATGCTCCGAGCAATATCCTGAAGAAAGACGGTTCGCAGAACACCCTCTTCGGACTCTTGTTCGAAGGGAACCAGAACTGTTGCCTGACAGAAACCGCTCCGCAACCTGCATCGGCTCCTGCCACTTCGAAACCGGAACCGGAAATCCACAAAACAGTAGATATGTTCGAGGACGACCAGGAACTGAAAGAGCAGGCCCGCCTTGCCCGTCTCAAGAAGGAGGAAGAAGAACGTAAAGCCAAGTTAGCTTCCCAAGAAGCAGAAAGGAACCGAAAGCAGAAAGAAAAGGAAGAACGAAAACGAAAAAAAGAAGCAGAACCCAGTTGGTTTAAGATCAAAGTAAAGAAAACCATTGAAGAAATGACCAATATCTTCAGCGAAGATGAGAATGACAAAATGAGTTAATTTCTTCTCTAAACACAGTGTGCAATTTGTAAATAGTAACTAGTAATTAGTATAAGATTATGGACGAGATAGTACAATTCGATTTCCCGACAGATTCACCGAAAATCATCAAAGTGATTGGTGTAGGCGGTGGCGGCGGTAACGCCGTAAACCACATGTACCGGGAAGGTATCCATGATGTAACGTTCGTTCTTTGCAACACGGACAACCAGGCATTAGCCGAATCACCCGTCCCGGTGAAACTGCAACTGGGCCGTAGCATCACACAAGGGCTTGGAGCCGGCAACCGTCCCGAACGGGCACGCGACGCCGCCGAAGAGAGTATAGAAGATATCAGAAACCAACTGAACGATGGCACCAAGATGGTGTTCATCACTGCCGGAATGGGGGGTGGAACAGGAACCGGAGCTGCTCCTGTCATTGCCCGCATCGCGAAAGAGATGGATATCCTGACTGTCGGCATCGTCACCATCCCTTTTATCTTCGAAGGAGAAAAGAAAATCATCCAAGCATTGGACGGTGTGGAGCGCATCGCCCAGCACGTAGATGCCCTGTTGGTCATCAACAACGAACGCCTGCGTGAGATATACACCGACCTTACTTTCATGAATGCCTTCGGTAAAGCCGACGACACGCTTTCCATCGCCGCCAAGAGCATTGCCGAGATTATCACCATACGCGGTACGGTCAACCTTGACTTTGCCGATGTGAAAACCATCCTGAAAGATGGCGGAGTAGCCATCATGAGTACTGGATTCGGTGAAGGAGAAAACCGTGTGACGAAAGCCATCGATGACGCCCTGCACTCTCCGTTGCTCAACAACAACGATATTTTCAACGCCAAGAAGGTGATGCTGAACATCTCTTTCTGCCCGTCGTCCGAACTGATGATGGAGGAGATGAACGAGATACATGAGTTCATGAGCAAATTCCGCGAAGGTGTAGAAGTTATTTGGGGAGTTGCTATTGACAACTCGCTGGATACAAAGGTGAAGATTACCGTACTGGCAACCGGATTCGGTGTAGAAGACGTCCCCGGAATGGACAGCCTGCATGCCGTGCGCAGCCAGGAAGAAGAAGAACGCCAACTCCAACTGGAAGAGGAAAAAGAAAAGAACAAGGAACGTATCCGTAAGGCATACGGTGAAAGCGCCAGCAACATCGGAAGCAAGAGTCTCCGCAAACGCCGCCACATCTATCTCTTCAATACGGAAGATCTGGACAACGACGATATCATCGCTATGGTAGAAGACTCTCCAACGTATATGCGTGACAAAACGACTCTGACCAAAATCCGCACAAAAGCTGCCCTCGAAGAGGAAACAGCTACGGAAGAGGCTACAGACAATAACGGTGTCATCACCTTCTGATAACTGATAACAGACAACTGATAGTTCATCATATATAAACATCATAATATCTAAAGATATGGATTTATTCGATCAAGTCAGCGAAGACATTAAAAACGCAATGAAGGCAAAAGACAAGGTTGCCTTGGAAACTTTGAGAAATATAAAGAAGTTTTTCCTGGAAGCCAAGACCGCTCCGGGAGCTAACGATACACTGACAAATGACGCAGCCCTCAAGATTATCCAGAAATTGGTGAAACAAGGAAAAGATGCTGCTGAAATCTATATCGGACAGGGACGCCAGGACTTGGCTGACGTAGAATTAGGCCAGGTAGCCGTTATGGAAAAATACCTTCCGAAACAGATGTCCGCCGAGGAACTGGAAGCTGCATTGAAGGAAATCATCGCCGAGGTAGGTGCTACCAGCGGTAAGGACATGGGTAAAGTGATGGGAGTTGCCTCTAAGAAATTGGCAGGACTTGCAGAAGGACGTGCTATTTCCGCAAAAGTGAAGGAACTTTTGGGATAATCCTCATTCTCTACACAAAGTTTTTTATCTGCCATCTGCGACATTTCCGTTTTTATACATTTATAATCAGCCAGTTATAGCGTTGCAGATACCTATTGCAGCTATGTTACAGATTCTTTTATCAGCAACATAGCTGCAACAGTTTTTTTATAGTCTGAAACAGTTGATTCTCCCTATACTTCCAAACCGAAAAGCCAATACATAAAACATCATTTCGCAGTAGAAAAACTATCGTTTCCTTACGCGAGAGAACAACTGTTCTGATATGGGGAAACGGAAGTTCAAATATTATTTCATACTAAATGTATTGAAGGAGTGTGCTTTTAAAGTTACATCTAAAAACTTATCACCTAACTTCACTGTTAAATTCTTCGGCTCGTCATTAAAATTGGCAGCTACAACCAAATATCTTTTCTCCGGTGTAAGGAATATAACAACAGGCAGTTTATCTTCACCTTTTGCTTTATATTGTAATACTTTAGTTCCCGAAACCACCTTGTTGCTGAAATGTTTTACTGCATAATACTCTGGAGTATAAGTAACAGAAGCAGTCTTTGAGTCTACACGAATCAATGCATTCTGTTTCCAGCCCCAGCCACTTGTCCCTGCATCACACAAGATAGCATTCCAGAAAGTATATTCCTCACAGCCATTTCCTAAATAATGACTGATTAGGTTGAAAGTATGTTCGGCAGCTTTCCAATCGAATGTACCGGAACCACATTCACTTTCAGTCTGCATATATTTATAATCAGGATACTTTTTACGGATTTCAGGGAGAATTTGTCCACCCCACCATTGGAAACCGACACCTTCGACGGCATCTTTCATGCGGGGATCAGAAAGGACTTTTTCTACCAGTTCAATACGGTTTGTATTGAGCGTACCCAAATAAACTTGAACACCAGGATGCTGTTTCTTTATTGTCGGCGCAAAATATTCCACATTGAAACGAATAATACCCTCTGGAGTCCATGCACAAGCCGGATAGATGGAATAAGCCCACGGCTCATTCTGAAACATTACACGAGAAATAGCAACTCCTTCTTCCTGATAAGCAGATACGAATTTACAGAAGTAATTGGCATAGGCTTGCAAATAGCGAGTATCTTGAATAAAATAGTCGTTGACAGCTACTTGCTTGGGATAAAATGTCTTATCTACATTATCAGTACCTTCATAAAGAGCTATTTCATGCTTAGCCGGCAATTGGTTCACCTCGGCATTGCTCCTCACAGAATAGTAATTATTGACTTTCATCCAAGAAGGAGGTGACCAGGGAGAAGCCCAAAAAGTCATATCGGGGTTAATACGTTGAACTCTCTTTATATAGGGTATCAATGTTGTTTTATCACGGTTAATATTGAAATATTTCAATTGGAAATCACCAGGCACCTCATCACAACTGTACCAGTTACGGGCATAGTCATTAGCATTCATAGGAATACGTCCCATGGAAAAGCGCAAATCTCCATCAGGAGAAAACAGGTTGTTTAAAACAGCGTCCTGTTCTTTAGGAGGCAACATATTGAGAGCATCCCAACCTAATTCATTAAAACAAGTTCCCCACTTCTTGAATATCTGTATATTTTCAGTACCATCTACTGACAATAAAGGAATATTTTGACTATCTGCCTGTAATTTGGTTTTAGTTTCTTTCCAAACATTATTATCTGTACTGCTAATCCAGATAAAAGATTGAGCATATATACCGGAAAAAAACGCTAAAAGAGTTCCCAGCGTACATAATTTCTTTAAATTCATTTTCATTAGTATTTTGTTAAGTAATAATTCAAAGCAGGTTAATGACAATTTATCGAGACAGTCTGAAAGGTTTAAGAATACAAAAGCCTGCAATATTAGTTCTGTATAATATCATTTTAATAAGTTATCCTATCAGGGAATTTTTGTTCCTTACCCCAACTGTCCTCCGACACCTTCAACCAGTTGCCAAGTTCCTTTTTCAATAGCTTAGCTTGTTTTACCGAAATCTCTTCCATCTTCAAGGCATGCATTTGGTAGGGATCTTTCAAATTATCAAAAAGCTGATAATTTCCATCTTTTGTCACCAAATACGAATAACGGTCGGTACGAACACCTTTTTCTTTCTGCTGATAAAAGAATTGAGAAACAGGCTTCTTTACATTCTTATATTTACCAGTAAGAATGCCTTGCGAATAATCTTTTCCCTTCACTGTCTCGGGTAGTTTGTCTCCAAGATTCATCATACCCAACAAAGTCGGCATAATGTCTGTAGCACCTAACATCAGATCGTCCACTCCCGGTTTCAGCCTACCAGGATAACGTATAAAGAATGGAATAGAGAACGATTCATTGTAAATCACACTCTTCGCCATACGTCCGTGACTACCCATCATTTCTCCATGATCGGCGGTAAATATCAAAATGGTGTTCTCTGTCAAACCTTCTTCATCCAAAACCTCCAATACACGACCTATTTCGTCGTCCACACTCTTCACTAAAGAGAAATAAATTTTGGCTTGAAATGTCAGTTGTTCCAGATTTTTCACCTGTGTACCCTCTCCAAACTTCACATTGGGACGAAGCAAGACTTCTTTCGGTTTCAAATCCTTGTAATATTGGTTAAACACCTCTTCCCTACAATCTGTAAGCCTATGATAAGGTGTGTGAGGCGGATTCATACTCCAAAACAAACTGAAAGGTTTAGATGGGTCCCGTTCCTCTTGTTTATTCCGCAGATAGCTTATTACTACATCTGCTTCCACTTCCGGAGTAAATCGATGATAACGAAATGGTTCACCATCCTTCTGTCCACCCACCAGTTCCGGACGATTGGAATAGGCTGTAGCGTTAAAATGACTATCTTTCAACTGCTGAAACCAATATTTATTACTCTTGCGCCCTCTTCCTTCGGGAATATAGGTATCGTATGGGTATACACAATGCCCACCGGGCGCTTTATTTGTACCCACGTAGTTATTTTCCTTATCAAACAAAGCTTCTGTACGATGCCAATGCGTTTTTCCTACATAAGCCGTTTCATAACCGGCTGTCGCAAGTACATCTGTGAAACAAACCAAACTATCGGGAATACCATTCTGATTATTCACGTGGCAGTTACCCGGCACCCCATTCTTCTCCGGAAATGCACCCGTCATCAGCATGGCACGATGAGGACTGCTCAACGGGCAAGTACTGCACGCCCGATTAAAAACAACACTCTGTTTGGCCAACCTGTCCAAATTAGGAGTATGAACCGGATCACCTACCGTATTCAGAACATTGCGATATGCCGGATCGCTCCATAAACTCAATGCGTTCAACCGATATTGATCCGGGAAAATATAGACTAGGTTCGGTCGTTGCTCCTGCCCAAGAAGCTGTGTACACGTTCCTGCAAAAAGAGTTGTAGGAAGTCCCCAAATAAGTTTGTGCAAAATTCGTTTCATTTCTATTTTAATTTAAACAAAGACTATTTATACATTACTTCTTCTGACTAAAGCGAACTCAACGAGCTATAAACTAATAACACAGCTCCTATGCCCTATAAAAGCAACATAGGACTGTGTTATATACAAAAACCATTACCAACCCGGATTCTGCCCCAAATTAGGATTTTTGTATTTCTCCGTATTAGAAATCGGATAGAAATACAAGTTGTCCGTCATGTTTCTGGTTTCCATCAGGAACTTGGAATATTCAAACTTTCCAGCTTCGTCCTTAATAACTTTCACGCCATAAATATCAGCAGTCTTATCCAAATCTTTCCAACGACGCACATCCCAAAAACGATGTCCTTCAAAAGCTAATTCCACCCGTCGTTCGTTCTTCAGACGTTCTATGAAATCAGCTTTTCCCATACCTGCAGGATAAGGAGGCATTTCTACCTTACCACGCGCACGCACTTTATTCACTGCTTCGCGGGCAGTCATAGGATAATCCGTATCCGCATAATCAGGATTTCCAAAAGCATTTATCATTGCTTCCGCATAATTCAGCAAAATTTCAGCATAACGAAACAAGACCCAGTTATGTTGCGCTTTAGTAGTCGTGGAACCTGACACAAAGCTGATATTGGGATTAAGATATTTGTACAGATAATACCCTGTAGTAGTAGCGTTAGTCAAAGGAAGCCCATTAGCACCGCCTTCCCATATCTGAAGAGGAGCACCACACCAATTCATATTATTGTAAGCCACAGTTCTTGCCAGACGTGGGTCACGGTTACTGTAAGGATTGGCTGCCATAGTAGGATCGTTCCAGTCAAATTTGGAACCGTCTTTCATCTCAAAAGCATCCACCAAATTCTGTGTGGGACAAGTAGAAGTTTTTCCACCCTCTACTCCCATGGGGAAGTTGGCTTTCTCAAAATCTCCCGTTTCACCTACACCACGGGCTAAAATCACTTCGGCACATGTGTTGTTCACTTTACGAAACTGAGCTGTAAGATCATCCACCAGCTCATACCCCAACTCAGAAACATTACCAATGATCTCATAAGCAGCGGATGCAGCTTTTTTCCATTTTCTGGCATTATCTTCCGAATAGAGAGGACTTGCCATATAAAGCGTAACTCTGGACTTCAATGCCAAGGCTGCCCCCCGAGTAATACGACCAATATCTTTACTAGCAAAACCTTCCGTATAAGTAATAGGCAATTTACCTTCAGCTGTAATTTCTGTTAGCTCTTTTATAATGAAGTCCGCTACTAAATCACAACTTTCACGTTCCAAGCTGTTCACCTCGTCCTGAGTGAGCACTGTAGTAACCAACGGCACATCATGATAACGCTTAATTAATTCAAAATAATAAAACGCACGAAGAAAACGTACTTCATAAGGAAAGTTATTAAATTCCTTCATCATATCCTTATACTTCTCTGCATTTTCCCAGTCCTCAAAAGTCTGTCCTTCAGCCTCCTTCAGATAAAGGTTGGCAGCACGAATGGCTGTATAGTATTCACTCCAGACATCATCTACCAATCGATTTGCTGACCAAGTGCCGTTTACAAAATAATGGATAGCTGAAGACTTGTATACATGTACGGCATCGTCTGTTGCCGCATCCAGCATAGCGCCTTCTGTATTACAAAAATCTTGAGGTAAATAACTGTAAATATTAGTCACCATCTTCTTGGAGCGTTCAAAGCTCGTAAAGATGTTTTCCTTTTGATAGTCGTTTGACTCATCGCAGTCCATGAAGTCACATCCGCTCAATATGCAGACCGACATAAGTAATGCTATATGTTTCAATTTCATAAGTTTCATTTCGCTTAAATTATTAGAAACGTAAATTAACGCCAAATGTATATTGAGTCATCAACGGATGACCGGTACCTGTCATTTCAGGATCTATCACACCATCCATTTTATCAATGCTGAACAAATCATGCCCACGGGCAAACAGTCTCATATGGTTCACACCGGGTAACTTATTTACCCACTTTTGTGGTAAATCATAATACACTTCCAATGTACGCAACTTCAGGTATGAGGCATCAGTCACCCACAAAGAATTCGTATTATAGTTGTTCTTGGAACCATTATAAGTGAGACGCGGATACTTGCCATCAAGATTACTTTCCGTCCAACGATTATCATAATAATATTGAGAAACAGTATTATTGTTTACCAGAGGACGATAGATACTGCGTGTATCAAGCATCTGACTATAATTGGCAACCCCTTGGAATAAAGCAGTAAATCCTAATCCTTTGTATTCGGCTCCAAGACTGAAACCGTAATAAATCTCAGGACAGACTTTATTATATCCTAATGCTACCTGATCATATTCATCAATTACTTTATCACCATTCTGATCCTTGAATTTCAAGTCACCGGGACGTACTTCATCCAGTATCTGTTTCACTTCACGATTTTCAATATCATCCCAACTCTGATAAATCCCTTCCACTTCATAACCAAAATATTGGCTTACAGAATGTCCGGTACGTTTCAAATAATCATACGGACGATACACCTCATTCATCTCCTTAATCTTATTACGATTGAAACTGAATTGCCCGCCTAACCGATAAGTAACATTTCCTATTTTATCATTCCAATTAGCTGCAACTTCCACACCGTAGCTATTCACAATACCACTGTTTATATCAGGAGCTGCAATACCTAATACAGAGGAAAGAGCGCCATCTCCATCTACCAAAATATCTGTACGATGATCATAATAACCATCTATTGATAAAGAAAGACGATTCCATGCCATAAAATCAATACCCGCATTCAACTTATGTGATTTTTCATAAGTTAACCCATCTACAGCAAGACGAGCCTCTTTCATACCGCTGATGGAAGCCGGTGTTTCACCAAAATAATAACTTCCACCACCACTATATGAACCACGGAAAAGTTGTACACCATAGTCAGCACGCCCTGCAATACCATACGAAGCACGAAGTTTCAACATATTCAGCCAGTCAGCTTTAAAAGCATTCTCTTCTGAAAGAATCCAACCTGCACCTACCGAAGGAAAAATCCCCCATCGATCATCCGGTTCGAGAATACTGGACGCAGAACCTGCCAAAGAGAAATCAAGCAAGTAACGATTCTTATAAGTATAATGAATTTGCCCCGCAATATCCATAAAGGCTCTGCCTGCATTCTGCCCACGCTTCATCAGCTTGTCCATACTATAAAACACAGTAGCGTTCAACTTATGATCAGCCTTCCAGATACGATCATAATTCACCTGTGCGTTGATAGTCAGACGGCGAACCACATCCTTGATACTGCTACTAAAGTCTAAAGCAGTCTCTTCAGTCAACTTCTTATAAGAATTTTCTTCACCGTCCCAACCCATAGTAGCTTGTTCGGTTGCATATTTATGCTGGTTGCGTTCCCAATATCGCGCCTCGTTGTCAAAACCTAGACGAGCAGTAGCAGACAAACCTTTAGTAATGAAACTCAAGTCCTGTGCAAAGTTTATGTCTGCATAAAGGTTACGAGTCTGCCCACGTTCATAACCCGTATCAGAAATCATAGCTATCGGGTTGCTGCCATAAATAGAAGTTGCTCCCCATCGACCACTGGAAGTCTTGACAGGCATAGCACCCGACGGAACTTTATACAACATATCGAATATGTCAGCGGTAGTGGTATAGGGACGATTATCCTCCGCAAAGTTACCACGCATATTAAGTTGCAATTTAGTGGTATTTCCCAACTTAATGTCGAGATTGGTCATAAAGTTCAGTTTAGAGTACTTAAACTGCGTAGAATACCCTTCATTCTCCTCGGTTGGTTGCAAAATACCTTTGTCGTTCAGGTAATTCAGCTGAGTAAAATACTGTACAACATCACCACCTCCACGGAGGGAAAAATTCACATTGTTACCGAAACTATGGTCTCGAAGCGCTTCGTCCATCCAATCCACATTAGGATAGAACTCCGGATAAGTTTGGTCACGGAAAGCATCCAACTCACGCTGGCTGTAACGAGGTGTCGTGGTACCATCATTTTTCAAGCCTTCATTCATGGCCTGAGCATAAGTATAACCATCCACAAATTCCGGTAAACGGTGTGGTATACCCATCTTAAACTCATAGTCGAAGGTAATGACCGGTTTCCCCACATGACCACGTTTGGTAGTGATAAGAATCACACCGTTAGCGCCACGCATACCATAAAGCGCCAGTGAAGCGGCATCTTTCAGTACACTGACAGACTCGATGTCTTGCACAGCAAGATTATCGATGCTACGTTCATAACCATCAATCAATATCAACGGACTCTTACTACTAGTAGTACCTACACCGCGTACATAAAGTGTAGCACCGTTTTCCCATTCATTCCCTCCATTCTGCAAAACCTGAAGACCGGGAATCAGTCCAAACAAAGCGTTGGAGGCTACCGTACTGGTACGGTGACCCAATTCATCAGCCGTAGCCATGCCACCGGCGGTAGTCGCTTCCTTCTTGCTGAACGAGATACCCCGTCCGTAATGCTGTATGCTGTCTGCTACCTGAGCTGCCGCAATGGAAGAACACAGCAGCCCTGTAATGATTAGCTTTATACTTTTTTCCATAAGGATAGTATGATTACTTTATTCAATAATATATTATGTTATTCCCAACCAGGATTTTGAACCAATCCGTACCCTTTATTCACCTCTTTGGGAGGGAATGCACTCAAATACCACTTCGGAGAGAAGCCACCGGCCTTCTGCCAAGCTCTTTCTTTCAGTTGCGGGAACTCAAACAGATATTCTCCTGTTTTCTTATGCTTATAGAAATAAAGACCATGCAGATGTTTAGTAAAGTCCGTCTCACGTTTCCAGCGAATAAGATCATAGAAACGAACTTCCTCAAAGCCAAATTCACAGGCACGTTCACGAAGTACTGCTTCACGGAATTCGTCCTTGTTCAAACCTGCCTTCAAATCACCCAGACCTACACGATTTCTCACCGCATTGATATAAGAATAAGCCTCACCGGTACGATTACATTCATTCAACGCCTCAGCATATGACAAATAGACCTCAGCCAAACGCAACAACGGCCACTGAATGACACGACCACTCCATTCCCCTTGACGGTCGAGTAAAAACTTACGTGCTGTCAGACCGTTAGTAGTTAGCCCTTTATCATCCAGGTTGACACTTTTATTATTATAATGTTCACCTTTCGGATAATTTGTCTTATCTTTTGAATATTGCCGATATATAGCAGCCACACCGCTACCGAACTTGTCACCATCCAACAGAATAGTTTCACACAAACGAGGGTCACGATTAACAAACGGATTTTTAGCATGTTCTTGATTATTCCAGTCAAAATCGCTTCCATCTGCCATAGGGAACATATCGAAGTACTCCTTGGTAACTCCCCAAGCACCCCAACGTGCACTTTGCATGATCCCCCCGATATTGTTGGTCTTATAATGGCGGCGTACCGAAATCAATGATTCTGTCGTACCTCGTGTATAGTAAGCGTCACGGAATGCCATACGCGGTTCTCCCCCTTTCACCAAATCGTAGAAACCTTCCTTATTCAATGCCTTAAAAAAGTCTTCGCCTGCTTTTGCGGCATCTTCCCAACGTTTTGGGTCATATCCCCCAAACCAAGTCATCAATTTTTCGGAAGCTTCGCCCTCATAATAAGGCATCTCATTATTAAACAAGGGACTTGCAGCAAACAAAAGTACACGCACTTTCAATCCCATAGCAGAAGCACGGGTCAGGCGGCCACTCCAGTTGTCAGATTCTTCTTCAGTAACATTCCAGGGAAGCTCTTTACAATCAATAGCCTCATCCAGCAATCTCACGATAAAATTTACGGTCTCCTGCAAAGTGGCACGGGCAGGAAATCCCAAACCATCTTCTGCGGAAATAGCTCGGTCTACAATAGGCAGACCACCAAAGTGACGAAGCATCTCGGCATATTGAGTAGCAATCACAATTTTAGCCTCCGCTTTCAAACGCAACTTCTCAGCTTCATCCATATCAGGCACACGGTCTACATTCTCTATAAACACCCAAGCCATGCGGATACTTTTCCAGCTATTACGCCGGGTAAAGCCGTATTTGGTAGCTCCGTCTCCATCGGACGCCTCTTCCGAACCGGCATTGTAAGCACCACTGTAATAAACTTTATTAGGACCATCCCAGGTCAAAGCTGAATTACACAAATCCGTCAAATCTTCCTGAATTCCAAACCACATATTGGTAGAAAAACCATAACTGTTACTTGCCCAAAATGCGTATGGCAAATTACCATAACTATTCCACAGCACCCGACGCGCATATACCGCTGTAGAAAAGATGGTATCAATGGTAACATCCGAACTAGGAGGTTTCTGAAGGAATTTTTCACCCAGCGCAAAGTCCTCGCATGATATTGTGGTAATCAGTAAAGTCCCCAACATCAATCCTTGAAAATATCTTGTAAGTGATTTCATATCATTCTATTTTTTAATTAAAAACCTACTTTCAAACCAAAGTTGATAACCATCACCAATGGATAATTAGCTCTTGCAGCAGATTTCGACTCCGGGTCTATCACGTCCAATTTATCAAATGTAAGCAGGTTATAACCGGTAGCATATACACGCAAACTGCCTAAATGCATCTTATTCAAAATTTTCTTGGAGAAACTGTAACCTACTTCCACATTCTTCAGACGTAAGTAAGAAGCATCACGCAACCATAAATCAGAGTCATAGTAATTGTTACTTCTGTTCACAAACGAGATAGCGGGATATTTAGCCGCACTCCCCTTTTGTGTCCAAGTATCGGTAACAAAATATTTCATCAGTGAACGTTGGTTAGTCTGCCCAAAAGGATAACGGAAAACGTCGTCCAACATACGTGAAGTCTTGGCAGCCCCCGCCCAAGTCATGCTGATGTCAAATCCTTTGTAAGAAATACCATAGTTGATACCATATGACAACTGCGGATAGTTAGTATTACCGATAGCGGTAATATCATTCTGGTCTATCTTTTTATCACCGTTCAAGTCCATATACATCACATCGCCAGGCTTGGGAGTAATGCCATGATCAGGAATACCTCCATGTCCTTCGGTGGCATATCGTTCCACATCCTCCTCGGAGAAATACCCGGCAAACTTACGACCAAAATGCTGACCGACAGATTTACCGGTACGTTGCATATAAGCATACGGATAAGTCACCTCGTCCATATAAATAATCTTGTTTTTGGTACGCGAAATATTAAATCCGATATTATATCTCAATTTGTTAATTTTATCTCTCCAATTCACATTGATTTCATATCCCTTATTGTCTACCTTACCGATGTTAGCGGTAGGAAGCGTCACAGCCAAATAACCGGGGTCAGTTCCACGGGAAGTCAGGATATCACGGCGGTGTTCGATGAAGTAGTCAAAGTTCACCTTCAATTTGCTATTAAAGAAATAAGCGTCAACACCATAATTCTGTTTAGCAGCCGTTTCCCAAGTCACATTGGGATTTCCCTTCTTTGCCTCGTTGGCACCTGTAGTAATAGAACTGCCACTACCGAAGTAGAAACCACCATTAGAAGCATTGTATACGTCCGGCAGATAGAGGAAACGGGACTTATCACTCACACGATCATTACCTACGATACCATAAGATACACGCATTTTCAAGTAGTCCATAAAAGTTTTTACCGGCTTCATGAAATTCTCTTCTGATATCACCCAACCCACAGAGAACGCGGGAAACAAACCGAAACGTTTGCCCGGAGCAAAGTTCTCCGATCCGTTGTATCCCATATTCACATCGAACATATAACGGGTGTTATAGTCGTAAGTAGCACGTCCCACCAAACCGATATAACTTCTCGGAATTGACAAAAACGCCGAAGGGCCGCTAGGGTAATAAGTGATAGATTGATTATACATTACAAGTCCCGAAACGTGGTGTTTGCCAAAGTCACGTTTATAGTTCAGGGCAGCTTCCACATACCAGTCCTTACCACGGCCGATAGCTTCTTCATAGCCTAATATATTTTCTTCATCCACACGGCGAAGCAGTACCGATCCGTCGGATTGTATCAACGGCTCGTAATGAGGAGTTTTACCACGTCTTTTTTTAGTAAGAGAAACAGAACTATTATAAGCACCTTTCACATGAGCTTTCAAGCCTTTGGTTATAAAGTTCAACTTCTGTTCTAACAAGAAGTCGAAATTCAGCGTATTACCATAAGTCACATCATAACCTCGTCCGTAATAAGTGTACATGGCATCACGCATATCACCGAAAGAACTAGAAATATTACGCGCATCCGCCCACACCCATTTTCCGTCCACGATACCTGAACCGGAAAATGGAACAGCCCAATAAATACCACGGAAAATAGTCTCAATACTGGACAGACCCGATTCTCCATCCACACCTGGAGTGTGTTTGTCATTGACACGTCCACCCACATTCACACGAAGCTGTGTAGTCTTTGTCAAATCCACATCCAAATTCAAACGATAATTGTAGCGATTGTAGCTGTAATTGTCATCATAATCTTTTTGATAACAGTTAAAGAGCCCGTCCTGAGTAAATACACCGAGTGACGCGAAATAGCGCACTCTCTGCGAACCGCCCGAAATAGTCAAGTTATGTTGCGTTTGTAGAGCCGTATTACGTACCAAATAGTCCATCCAGTCCGTATCCGGATAAGCCAACGGATTGCTGTGAGTGCGAAACCCTTCAATAGCTTCCGGTTTGAACGCCAGTTGGGCTTCGGTGTATCCATCGTGAAGCTGGGCGTTATTATATGCCGTGGCATATTCATAGCTATTAGCAAAATCAGGTAATCGAGTAGGTGTCTGTAAGGCAAATGAAGTAGAGAAGCTAACTTTCGCTTTCCCTTCCTGCCCGCGTTTGGTTGTCACCAAAATAACGCCATTAGCACCACGTACCCCGAACACAGCCGTTGCAGAAGCATCTTTCAATACCGTAATATCTTCCACTTCATTAGGATCGAGTTGGAAGAAACTGCGTTCTACTCCATCCACCAAAAACAAAGGCTGAGACATGGATTCGTTCAATGATCCCACACCACGCACATATACTGTGGGATCGTCACTACCCGGCTGACCGGAAGTCTGGATGGCAGACAAACCTGGCATTTTACCTGCCAATGCATTACCAATACTTGATACCGGACTTTTCAATACGTCTTTTGTTGTAATAGACGACATTGCTCCTGTTACCGTCACTTTCTTGGTAGCACCATAAGCCACCACCTGTACTTCCTGTAACTCTTGAACATTTTCATTCAGTTCGATTTTTAAGGTGGATTCTCCGGTATACTTTATTTCTTTATCCTTATATCCCACATAAGATATAACGATAGTAGCACCTATCGGAACTTCCAGTTTAAAGTTACCATCCACATCAGTAATAACCCCACTGGTAGTTCCCTTTACAATTACACTGGCACCAATTACCGGACCGTGACTATCAGTCACTGTTCCGGTAATCATTCTGCGGTTCTGTTGCACAATAGAACTTGCAACAGAGGCCTCTCCCGACACACTATTTCCTATAGGGAAAGCCATTTGCCCAAATGACAAAAACGTCGCCAATAGCCATACCTGTCTCTGAGGTATCTTCATTGGAAAGAAGAAGTTTTCCATCTCTTTTAAATTTAAGAATTATAAAATATATTATTAAAAAGGTTCTATCAATAATTCACAAAATTAAATAGATTTTAGACATTAAGAGCCATCTATTATTCACAAGAAGGTAGCATATTATACACAATCAACAATAAGGTATTTATGTACAAAAACGCCCCATAACCAAACAATAATACCCCATATTACAGCAAGTCTCCTCCCATCATCAAGTACGCAGAGTTGTAGTTATTTCGTTGCAAATCCATAGTCCCCCGGTTTATAGCGCTTTGCACAGAGAAAGCACAACTCTATTACAACAGAAAAAAAGATTTAAAACATGTTTTCACAATTAGATATATTCACCCTTTTTCCAAATCTCTTTTACGTCTCAAAGCCTCCAGATAATAATAGTCGGCATAACTAAGAGGAACGTCTATCTCAGTGCAGTCCGGGAAACTACCCACTGAATGCATCAGCAGAAAATAATGATTCTCACCAATTTCAGCACGATAAGCCGGAGAAGACAGCGTTTTCATTATCTTATCTGCTGTTTCTTTATATTCCTTATTATTTGAGAAGGCACTTAGCTCATACAGTGCGGAAGCCGTAATAGTAGCAGCCGACACATCCCTCAGTTCCTTTGGAATATTCAGAGCATCAAAATCCCAGTAAGGTATCAAATCTTCGGGAAGATTTGAGTTGGTAAATATAAACTCATACACCTTCTTCGCCAGATTCAGATATGCCTGACAGTGTGTGTACCTATAACACATTGTATAACCATAAATAGCCCAAGCCTGTCCTCGTGCCCATGCCGATTCATCGGAATATCCTTGTGCCGTGCAACGCTTAAGCACTTCTCCCGTTTCCGGATCATAGTCTACCACATGATACGAACTTCCATCCTTCCGGAAATGGTTCTTCAAGGTCTTATCGGCATGTGAAACAGCTATATTATAATAGGTAGAGTCACCGGACAACCGGGTGGCTTCAAACAGAAGTTCCAAATTCATCAGATTATCAATAATCACCGGACATTTCCATCCCATCTTTAACGGACGTCCTTTGTCGGTATTCCAAGACTGAATGATCTCCGCATTCGGACGAAAACGGGTAGACAAGGATTTGGCCGCCTGTACTACGACCGGCTTATATTCCTCTTTACCTCCCATACGCAAGCCGTTGAGGAAGCTGCAACCTATGATAAAACCGATATCATGATGTGAAGTATTATATTGTTCCTTATATAAATATTCGGTACATTTCTCTGCTTTCTGCTTCCAGTATTCATTATCGGTAAGATTATACAAATACCAAAGGCTTCCCGGGAAGAAGCCGAGAGTCCAATCCCAACCACGACGTGCATACACCATATCTCCTTTAGCGTTCACTGTACGAGGTATTAAGATTTTATCATTCTTTTCAAGAGCATCTATTTGTAAACCATATTGGACAGCGGCATACTCTATATTCGTCGAAAGGAAATCTTTCTGTCTTTCAGCTCCCACACAAGCAAACACAGAAAAGAGGAAAAGACCAATACACGTACGAGTTAAAATATTATTTTTCATAAACAATCAATATTTCATTAATTTATCAACTTTACCAAACAAAAATAAAAAATGAAATAACATTGGAGGGGTTATATATATCCATGAAAGGAATCCCAAACATACAAAACGAGCCCAATGGGGCAAAATGGACAAAATAATACATAAATTGAACAATAATACACCTAACAACACAACATCACGTTTTCCTCCTCACGACAAAAAAACTATATTTGCAAATCTTAAATAATGATTACTATACCTAAAGATTATGAGAAACAGAATCTTTTTAATCTGCTACTTCTTATGTGTACACATACTTACATGTAGTACACAAAGCATATCTTTCCGGCATTTGACTACCGACAATGGTCTATCACACAATTCCATTATTTCCATTTATCAGGATGAACGTGGATTTATGTGGTTCGGCACACGAAATGGAGTCAGCTTATACAATGGAAAAGATTTCAAAATCTATCAAAAAGAGAAAAACAACTCAAATAGTATTCTATACAATGATATTTATCACATCACAGGAGACCAAAACGGCCACGTTTATATCATGACCAACAGGGGTATTTCCGCTTATGACATAGAAAAAGGGCAATTTACTCCTATCATAAAGAAAAGCACACGGGCAGAATTCTTTTCTGAATATCTATACGCTGCCACTTCAAACCAGATATTCAAGTACGATGGAACAAAATTCGATTTGTTCTATAAGATGCCTCAAAATAATAGCATTATCCAAAGATTATACGTATACAACGACTCTGTTCTCATAGGAACCAACAAAGGACTCTATATACTCAACGCACAAAAGGAACTGACCCAGCCTATCAAAGAAGGAAACATTTCCGATATCATCAGAGATTCTTCCGGTTGCTATTGGATAACTGCCAAATCAGGCCACGGAGTATACTGCATACAAGGCAAACAGATTAATAATTTCTTATATGAAGCAGATGATCCTTCCACCATCAGTTCCAACTATACACACAGGTGTTGCGAAGACAAGCAAGGAAATATATGGATAGGAACTTTCAACGGACTTAACAAGTATGACAAGCAAACTAGAAAGTTCACCCGTTATGTGAAAAAAGAAAACAGCAAAAGTCTAAGTAACTCTTCCATCTGGGGATTACATTGCGACTTACAAGGAACCATTTGGATAGGGACATATTCCGGAGGAATTAACTATTTCAATCCACAGAAACAGATTTATCGTGAATACCAGACTTCTTCCAAGGAAAAAGAAGGTTTAAGCTCTCCTATCGTTAAACGTATGACCGAAGATGACGAGGGGAATTTATGGATAGGTACAGAGAAGGGCGGAATTAATAAATACGATCCGGTCACCCAAACCTATCAATGGTATACTGATAAAAATACTCCCAACAATTATAGACAAGGAAATGTAAGAGCAATCTACTACGACTCCATCCAAAAAGTAATGTGGTTCGGCATTCATCTGGAAGGACTTAACAAATTAGATTTAAAAACCGGCCGCTCCACCAATTATAAATATAAGAAGGGGGATAGAACATCTATTCCATCCAATCTTATTGAAGATATTTTACCCTATCAAGGGCGATTAATATTAGCAACCAACAACGGAATCGGTCTGTTCAATCCTGAAACCGGAACATGTAAACCGTTATTCCACGATGAAGTGGCATTCAACAATACCATATCCAGTTTCGGATTAACCCTCGACCACAAAGGTATTTTATGGATAGCCAATAACAACAATGGGGCCTGCGCTTACGACTTTGGCACTCAAAAACTGTCAATATACAAGTATAAGAGTGCCAATGAGCACAGCATCAGTAGCAACAGTATCAATTCCATCTATGAAGACAGTCAGAACAGATTATGGTTCTGTACTAATGAAAATGGATTGGATTTATACCGCAGAGAAACGGATGACTTCGAGAACTTCGATATGAGCAAAAACGGCTTGGCAAGTAACATTATTTACAATATCTGCGAGCTATCGCCAAACAGACTACTTGTAACTACCGACAAAGGATTCTCCATATTAGACTATCAGCAGAAAAGATTCAAGAATTATGAAGAACTCCCGCTAAGTTGTATCAATGAAAATGCACTTTACAAAAACAAAAAAGGAGAAATATTCATTGGAGGAACCACCGGAATTATTTCTTTCTTCGAGAAAGAACTTGAAGAATCTCCTCGTTCTTACCGCATCTATCCATTCCGACTTATCGTGAACGGAAAGGACATCAATGTAGGAGATAAAGACAGCATATTGACTAGAGACATAACTTATACCCCAAAAATCACTCTTAAACCTAATCAAAATATATTCAGCATTGAATATACCACAACCGACTATATACCTTTCAATAAAGATAAAATCATATACCGCCTGGAAGGTTTTTCTAATACATGGAACAGTCTGGAACAAAATGTCATTACATACACCAACCTAAATCCCGGTAAATATACATTAGTTGTCAAGGCCAGAAATATCAATGAAAGCCTGGTTCCACCAAGCAGATTGCAAATAGAGATCTTACCTCCTTTCTATCATACGATTTGGGCATACCTACTATATTTTATATGTATTGCGGGTATTGTATGTTACCTCATACGTACCTACCATCGCCGAATCCAACTTCAAGAATCGCTGAAATATGAAAAAAAGCATGCCGAAGATATCGAAAAACTCAACCAAGCCAAATTACGTTTCTTCACCAACATTTCACATGAATTCCGTACTCCTCTTACACTCATCATCGGACAAATGGAAATGTTACTACAGATGCGTTCCTTTGCTCCCAACGTTTACAACAAAATACTAGGGGTATACAAAAGCTGTTTACAGTTGAGGGGGCTGATCACCGAACTACTTGACTTCCGCAAGCAGGAACAAGGCTACATGACTATCAAGGTCAGCGAGCATAATATTGTGGACTTTGTATATGAACATTATCTCCTTTTTCAGGAATATGCAGTACAACGCCAGATTACTTTCAACTTCGAGAAGAGTAGTGACAATATCAGTTTATGGTACGATGCCAAGCAGATGCAAAAAGTGATAAACAATCTTATCTCCAATGCCTTTAAACACACAAAAGCCGGAGGAATAATTTCCATATCCATCCGGAAAAGGAATCAGGAGGTTCTCATTGACGTAACGGACAATGGCTCGGGAATAGCTGCCAAAGACATCAGCAATATCTTTACCCGTTTTTATCAAACGGAACAGTTGGATTCGTTGTTCTATGTAGGTACCGGCATCGGCCTTTCGCTTTCTAAAGGCATAGTCGAACTACATCATGGAAGTATTGAAGTTTCCAGTGAATTGGGAGAAGGCACTACCTTCTGCATACATCTGAAAACCGGAAAAGAACACTTTACCTCCGAACAAATCTGTGACACAAAAGATACATTTACATCTAATGAAGTTAATGAGTTAAGTGCAGAGTTCCAACAATATCTGTTGTCGGAACAAACAGTTTCAAACAATGACACCCGACTAAAGGAAGGAGAATATAAAATTCTTATTGTGGAGGACAACGACTCATTAAAAAAAATGTTGACCAAAATATTCGAAGAGTTCTATATTGTCATTACCGCTTCCAACGGCAAGGAAGGGCTGGAGAAAGTACGTTCCGAAAATCCCAACATCGTGCTCAGCGATATCATTATGCCGGAGATGTCCGGTACGGAACTTTGCCAAGCCATTAAAACCGATTTTGATACCTGCCATATACCTGTAGTTCTGCTGACGGCCAAAACCGCCATCGAGCACAACCTGGAAGGATTGAGAATGGGAGCGGATGATTATATTACCAAACCGTTTAACATCAATATCTTGCTGTCCCGCTGTAACAATCTGGTCAATAACCGGATCATAATGCAAGAGAAGTTCAGCAAACAGCCACAAGGAAACGTACAAATTCTGACCAACAACATAATGGACAAGAAGTTCATGGATAAAGTGATGGAAATTATCGAACAGGAAATGGAGAATGGAGATTTCAATGTAGATATGCTGGCAACGCACATGAGTATTTCCCGCACAAAACTTTTCTCCAAGTTAAAAGCCATTACAGGGCAGACACCTGCTGATTTCATTATGACTCTCCGCTTGAAACGTGCAGCATTCTTACTGAAGAACAACATGGAACTGAATATTGCGGAAATATCAGACCAGGTAGGTTTCAATGTTCCCAAATATTTTAGCAAATGTTTTAAGGAGAGATACCACGTCACCCCACAAACTTACCGGAAAGGAGACACCAGCCCCTCCGAGGATGAGGAAACGACCAATGAACCTGGATTCAAGACGTAAAACTAAAATTATCTAATACAATTTCAGCTATCTTAATCAAACAATTCCTTCAGCACCTCCAGTGATTTCAAAGCCGGAAAGTCCGGCAAATGCAGGCTATAATAATCATTGATAGTAGTCAGGCAGCGGGTGCGTTCCGCACGGCTCATGCCGAAAAGGTGCATCGTCTCATAATTCATACGCATCAGTTGCCGAAGTCGCCCGGCTTCTTCAGGATTAATATAAGATGAATGTAACTGAGGACGAATCGAAGTGAAACAGGCATTCAGCAAGTCAAAATAGTCACCGGTATGATAATCATCGAGATTAGGATAAAGCCCCAAAAAGCGGGAAAGCCTCATCAGAAAGACCAGATGGAAATTGGCAAAACCTTCGCTGCACTCGTCCAGCCAAATGATAGAATGTTGCAGATAGGCAAACAACGGATGGTTCTCCGCCTCTTCGCGGACAGCCCGATAAAGAAATTCAGCCAAGAAAAGCGCCATCGAAGACTTATACGGGTCATAAGGAATGGACGAAAAAGGATAAAAAGACTTCGCCTCCTTCACCCGATAGAGTGTAGCATTCGGTCTGTAATCCGCTTCAAATTCGATAAAAGATAACGGCTGAAACAGAACAGATTTCACCGCAGCCTTTCGCGAACGGGGTACTGCCACAAGAAAAGAAGCCCTGCCGGACAACTCCGTATACATATCTACAATGATAGACGTATCATTATATTTTAACGTATGAAGAACTATTCCTTTTGTTTTTTGCAGCATAACAGATTACCTTATTATCAATCCGGAACAAAATTACAAAAAATTACATAGCAATCGGAGAGTTTTCATAGGCATTAACAACAAAAAAGATAACTACTTTTGTTATACTCCTTGAATAATAAAATAAAGATAAACAAGCTTATGAAACAGAAAAGCAACAAAAATGGATTTATCGTATGTGCCAAAGCGTACATATGGAAACTACAGGAAGAAGGGCGCTATTCGACAGCGCACGTGTATAAGAACGCAGTTCTCTCATTCACCAAGTTCTGTGATACGCCTGGCGTATCATTTGCACAAATCACCCGCGACAGTTTGCGGCGATATGGGCAATATCTTCACGAATACGGGTTGAAGCCGAATACTGTCTCCACCTATATGCGCATGCTGCGCAGCATTTACAACCGCGGTGTGGAAGCAGGTATCGCCCGTTTTATCCCCCGATTATTTCGTGATGTGTACACAGGAGTAGATGTACGACAGAAGAAAGCACTGCCGCCCGGCGAATTGCATACGCTTCTCTACAAAACTCCCCAGTCCGAACACTTGAGCCGTACACAAGCCATCGCACGGCTGATGTTCCAGTTCTGCGGCATGCCGTTCTCTGACTTTGCGCATATGGAGAAATCAGCACTGGAACAGAACGTTCTCAGATACAACCGTATAAAGACAGGAACGCCTATAAGTCTTGAAATATTGGATATGTCGAAGAAGGAAATGAACAAACTACGCAACAACACTGCGCCGAGAGAGAATTATCCCGATTATCTGTTCAATATCCTGAAAGGCGACAAGCCGCGGAAAGATGAAGGTGTTTATAAAGAATACCAGTCGGCACTCCGCCGGTTCAACAACCAACTGAAAAGCCTGTCGAGAGAATTACAACTGAAATCACCTGTCACTTCATATACTATCCGTCACTCCTGGGCAACAAACGCAAAGTATCAGGGAATCTCCATCGAGATGATTAGTGAATCATTGGGGCACAAATCAATCAAGACCACACAGACCTACCTGAAGGGCTTCGGATTGAAAGAAAGGACAGATGCCAACAAATTGAATTGTTATTACATCGAATCTTACAGAGAAAGACACCATTAATCCATAACAAATTAATAACAAGCACTTTACCAGCTCTGTTACTTCTTAGGTAACGGATATAAATTCGACGCAAAGATATATAAAAAGAACCTCACTATCCAAATAAATCGTATCTTATTTTATTCTTTTCCTTTGAAAAAATAAAATAACAGACAAGAACACGAAGCAGACTTCATTCATGTTCTAACCATCTATTGCCGAACATCGGACTAATTCCCATCCGAAATCATTCAAGTATATTTTATTTATAAAAGACCACTGTCTTTTTCCTGTTTTATCTTCAGATACATTTGTCATGCAAATAGAATTCCGTTACCTAAGAAGTAACAGATATGCATAAATAAAAAGTTATGACACACAAACCTGATACAGCTAAAGACTCGCACCCGTTCGCGGGCGGAAGATGGAAGTTTGCGACAAGCATAAAACAAATGCCGGTCGTCCTTCTCATCTTTATCGGATTCATCTTGCCTGCATCCAACCTATGCGGACAGAACATAGCCGTCAAGAGCAATCTGCTCTATGACCTCACCAGTTCATTCAATCTCGGAGGTGAGATACGCTGTGACGACACACATACCCTCAGTCTTTCCGTCAATTACAATCCGTGGAGTTTCAGTAACAATAAGAAAATGAAGCATTTCCTCGTACAACCGGAATACCGCAAATGGTTCAACGAAGCATTCGCAGGAAGCTTTATCGGGCTACAGCTTCATTATGCCTTATTCAATTTCGGCGGAATGCTTCCCTGGGGATTCGGAGACGGAAAGATGCTGGGTGTAGAGAACCGACACATCATCAACAACCGCTATCAAGGTAATCTGGCGGGGTTCGGCATTTCCTACGGTTACCAATGGATGATTAGCCCGCAATGGAATCTGGAAGCGGGTTTCGCATTGGGATACGCCCATCTCAATTACAAACGCTACGGACAATCCGCAGGCGCTCCCCTGATAGAAAAGTCAAATTGCAACTATTGGGGACCTACGCAAATAGGAATATCGGTCGTGTATTTCATCCAATAATCCAATTTAATAAACGCATAAAATGAAAACGAAAACACTCATCTTGCTCGGCCTATTGATATGTAATCTGCTTCCGGCACAGAACGTCAAGCTGGATATCAAGCCCCACTTTTTGGGAGTACGGGCAGATTCATTACTCCTTTCGATGGACGTATCGGTAGAGATAGAGGACATGAACCCGAAGAACGCTGTCATACTGACACCTGTCCTGACCAACCGGGACTACAGAATGTTGTTGCCCGCCATTCAACTGAATGGCAAGCAGAAACAGAAGCTATACCTGCGCAACCAAATATTGCGCAAAAAGAAAGACAGCAAGGAAACCACTCCGGCATATCTCGTGGCAAGCATTGACAACGACCATTCTCGTACTATCGCTTACCGCACCGCATTGCCGATGGAAGACTGGATGAACGACGCCACAGTCTACCTGCGAAGGACTATCGTCAGACCCGAAGGCGAACAGACGCTAAAAGACACGTTAATCATCGCACCGCAATACGCAGTGCTACCACCCGAAGTAAGCGCAACTGCCACAACGGTTCAGGCAACCCCTTCTCAGGTAACGGCCACCGGCAATACAACACCTTCAACTCCGGTAAACAGGAAATTAAAATATAAAGGTTCGTATGTTTCCCCAGCATCGGATGACGTAGACATCCGTAACCAGAAAGAGTTGAACTTCAATCTCGAAGAGGCAAAGATTATGGCAGATATCAATCCGCAGATGTTATCGCTCCGCGAACTTTATACAGTGGCACTGTCATATGCGGACAACAAGACGAAGTTTTATCAGATTATCAATATCAGCGTCAAGCTGTATCCCGTGCATCCTGTCGCCAACCTCAATGCCGCCGCTGCCGCCATTGAGCAGGGAGACACGAAATCAGCAAACAAATTCCTTTCAATGGCATTACATGAGGGACTTGCCTACAAAAGTTGCCGGGGAGTGTATGAGCTGATGACCGGAAATACATACGAGGGCATCCGCATACTGAAAGCCGCCAAAGCGGAAGGTTCCGAGGAAGCCACATACAACCTGAAGGTCTTTTTCGAAAACAATAAACGTCCTTAACCGACAGATACAATGAGATACTTCATAGCCCTACTTATATCATTCGGTTGTCTTCACTGCTATTCGCAGAAAGTAGCCGTCAGACTCAACGCACTTCCGGCAATCGACGGTTCCTTCGGAGCAGGTATCTCCTATGCCGTAGGAAACAGAAGCACCGTCGAGCTGGCAGGCAGCCTGCGACCATGGAAGCGAAGTGAGATGTACGTGAACCGTTACTGGCTGATTCAGCCCGAATATAAATACTGGACTTGCCAGAAGTTCAACGGTTTCTTTTGGGGAGCTTATCTCAATGGCGGGCAATTCAATATCGGCGGGAAGAAACTGCCTTTCGGCATATTCTCAAGACTGAAAGAACATCGGTATGAGGGCTGGCTCGTAGGGGGTGGCATCAGTTGTGGATACCATTGGATGCTGAACGACCATTGGAACATAGAAACAGCTTTGGGAGCAGGATATGATTTCATCTGCTATAAGCAGTACAACTGTGTCAGGAAATGTGCAGGACTTCGCAACAAAGGACACCATCATTACACAGGCCCCAACAAGGCCTCCATAAGTTTGGTATATCTATTTTAAAACGAAAAGAGGAAGCAGTATGAACAGTCTATGGAAAGTTTGGTTCTCAAAAAGAAGGCGTATCTATTTGCAGATAGCACGCAAATACCGCACCACTCCCTGGAGAGTATATCATCTAGGACATGGCGGATTCAGCAAAAGTAAAAAGGATATAAAGATTTTGGAAGAATTACAACAGTATGGAGTAATATCCCAGATTTATCCTTGGTAACAGATTCACCTATAAGACAAAGAAATATAGATTATTACAATAATGAAAACAGGAGCAATTTTTATCATTGCGGTTATTCTGTCTCTGATGATACAAGCCCCGGCGCTTGCGACAGAAGAAACAGGGGCTGTGCGCACAACCTCATCCAGCCTGTATAAGGTCGGAAAAGAGTTGGTGGTTTCTATTTCAATAGACATCACCCGCGATTTCTCGCCCAATGAATCTATGGTATTGATTCCTGTTGTCAGCGACAGTTTGGAACATCGGTTGGAACTGCCACCCATTTATATCAACAGCCGGAAACAGCATATCATATTCCTGCGGGAAACAAGAAAAAAAGAAAAAGAAGCACAAGCCCTGCAAAGAAAAAACGGAGAAAGACAGACTTTGCATTACCTGCAATCCGCCCCGTTTGATAAATGGATGAACCGGGCTACTCTCTCATTAGTAGAGAAGAGTTGTGGCTGCGGTATTCCCGGCACGGAAGATTTCACCTGCATCGCCCGTCTGCACCCACAACCAACACCTGTTCCGCAACTTGCATTCTTGACTCCACAAATCGAGAAATCGAAAATCAGAAAGGAGAAAGGTTCAGCGTTCATTGACTTTCCCGTCAATGCAACTGCCATTAATGACAAATACAGCAATAATGCAGCCGAACTAAATAAAATCATAGAGACAATCAACACTATCAAACAAGACAGTAACGTAAGCATCACACACATCGGTATTCACGGTTACGCATCACCGGACGGCCCTCTTAAGGTAAATGAACGACTGTCCCACGAACGTACACAGGCATTGAAAGAATATGTAAGCCGATTATATACATTCGAAAAAAAGAATATTCATACATCCTATACACCCGAGGATTGGGAAGGGTTTGAAGCGCTTCTCGGTGACACAACTTTCCGACAGAAAGAGGCAGTCATGGAAATCGTGACGGGCGATATTCATCCCGACCGCAAAGAAAGGATACTGAAAACACAATTTCCAACGTTCTACCGTTTTGTGCTCGAACACTGGTTTACTTTGCTTAGGCATTCTGACTATACCATCGAATATTATGTACGTCCGTTCACGGTGGAAGAATCGCAGAAAGTATTCGACACCAATCCCCGAAATCTGAGCTTGGAAGAAATGTTCCGTCTTGCGCTCACACACTCTCCGGGAAGCAGGATGTACAACAAGATTTTTATGACTGCCGCGCAACTGTTTCCCGACAATCCAACGGCAAATCTGAACGCCGCCTGCATAGCCCTGATGCAAAAAGACACAAAGACCGCCGCCTCTTTTCTCAAGAAAGCTCCGGCAGTGCCGGAAAAGACATTAGCAGAAGGGGTCGTTTCTTTCCTTCAGGATGATTACGAGAGAGCAGAAACACTGTTCCAGCAGGCTAAAGACGCAGGATTGTCACAAGCGGCAGAAAACCTGAAACTAATTAGTGAATTAAAATAATTTATTTAACTAAAATCACAGTAAAATGAAAAGATTCAATCAGTTAATGTCGCTGCTCCTGTTTGCAGCAGTTACACAGTACAGTTGCATCAATGATGCAGACGTAGCTTTTTCCGACGAGATTCCTACAGAATCAAACGGCAACCTTGCCCTATCCTTCGAAATTCCTAACGTAGCCCTCACCCGCAGCGCCGAGTCATCGGGGCTTACAGAGGTAGGGTCGAAAGAGGAATATGCAGTCAAAAGCCTGACGGTCTACTTGTTCGACTCGACAACCAAAACCTTCAAAGACCAACAGGAACTGAAGAACATCAGCCTGACCGGTATGGACGGTCAGAAAATACAGTACACCGCTGACAAAATCACAGTCAATCCGGGTACTTACAACATCTTCGCCATCGCCAACGGAAAGGCTGTCACCGGAAATATCAGCACACAAGACGCTTTCCTGAATGCTGTCGACGGCATTACATATAGTACAGGAAAAATCCCAAGCGTACCCGAAAGCGGATTTGTCATGACCAACCGTGGTGCTGCCAACCTGAATGTGGAAGTGAGCAAGCCCACCGATTCGGACAAGGTGACTAGTGTAACTATCGGTCTTGAACGTGCCGTTGCCAAGGTCGAACTGACGCAGCAACAGGAGACTTTCCCGCTGAAAGACCCTTCCGGAAAGGTTTATTGTACCATCAAACTCAATAATTTCAGAATGTTGAACCTGGCAACACAGTTCTATACATTCCGCCACACAGCCGTACTGAACGAATTCCAGGAACCGGGTGCATACACGGACGAAAACTTCGGCAATATCAATGATAATAATGGCTACGTAATCGACCCTTATTTCTTCAAGAAAACAGTGGAAGGCGCCAAAGATTTCACCAATGCCGACGGCTTCTTCGCACAAGCATTGGTTAACTTGGATATCAACGACAGCAACTGGGCAGGCATGAAACCAGCCAAGAGTTGGTCACACATCTACTGTCTGGAGAACTGTATGTTTGTCAATGCACAATTGAATGCATATAGCACGGGAGTAATGTTCAAAGCCAGCATGGACATTGCTACCGATCGCGTTTTCGACGAAAACGGTGACAATATAAGCAATTCTTCCAACTGGCCAACCAAGTTGTTCTACTTCAACTACAACTTCTACACCAGCGTGGATGCTATCCGCAAACTAGTTCTGAATAACTTGCCTGAAGATATCACAGACAATTCGGATACAAAAGCCCTTGCCCAATACAGCATCAAACGTTTCCAAAAGACTGAAAACTATGCATGTTACTATAACTATTGGATTAAGCACGAGGATGATAACAACTCCACGGAAATGGGCGTAATGGAATTCGGCATCGTACGTAACAACATATACCGCCTGTCTATCAGTAAAGTGGCAGGACTCGGCAGCGGCGAACCTTACATCAAACCGGAACAACCGGACGAATACAAAGCCGAAGTGGATATCAATATTAATGTTTTTCCATGGGCCATACGTAATCAGGATGTAGAACTTGAATAAGCAGCGTCGGCCACCCGAACTAAAATCAAATTCAATGCGTTCATTTCTACTACATATTATTTGCGTTGTCGCGCTGTTCTCGTCCTGTGACTGGGTGAACGACGACTTATCAGACTGTCCTACAGGAACCTGGCTGAAAATATCGTACACCTATAATATCCTGAACGTGGACGCCGCGTCTACGCAGGTAGGCGACATCACCATTTTTGCCTTCGACAAAAATGGCAAGTATGTGGACCGGCTGGACGTAGACAGTATAACATTACATCAAGGCTACTGCATGGTAAAAGTGCCGTTTCCCGAAGACACTTATCATCTGCTCATATGGGGAGGAGCATCCGACAACCTGTATCAGCTCCCAAATCTCAAAGCTGGACAGACGGAACGAAAGTCTCTGAATATATCGTTGGCATGTGACGAAAAGAACCAGTCGGCCAGGAAACTGAATGCACTTTTTTACAGTAGCCTTGAAAATATCACTATCAGTGAAGAGTATCAAGTCATCACCGCCGAACTGGTGAAAAACACGAATGATTTCTCATGCATTCTCCAGGATGAAAACAATCTCCCTCTACGGAAAGAGGACTTTGCCTTCAACCTGGAATCCGCCAACGGTGTGATAGACTATACCAATACTCCTGTCGGACCAACTCCGGTCTGCTACCTGCCGTATCGGCAGGAAGTGTCCGTAACGTCCGAACAGATTCCCGTCATTCATGCCAGATTGAATACGCTGCGCATCATGAAGGGAGACAACACAACATTATCTATAAAGCATATACCCAGTGGAAAGATTATCCTGCATCTACCACTCACCCAATATTTATTGTTATCAAAAATCTATCCCGATAATATAGGTGATATAAGCGACCAGGAATATCTTGACCGTCAGGATACTTATACACTCCTGTTCTTTATCCAATCATCAGATACGGGGATTCCGCAACTCTGTCCGCTAATGAAAGTAAACGGATGGACTATACGCCTGAATAATTCGGAATTGGAGTCGTAGAAAATCCGAGAAATAAGTATTTATACAATATATAGGTGAGATATAAAAAGGCTACTGTGAAGTATCCGAGCGGGCTTTTAGCCCTCTTCGCATATAATGTTTCCCACTATATGCAAAATGCCCGATAAAACGGCACCCCCTTGAGAGGCCGTTTTATTGTTTGTTTGTGTTAAGTGCATCCATTCCAAGCGAGGAATTGGATGCACTGCTTATTTATAGATAACTGAAATGATAAATATAAATAATTTTTCAAGAATAATCCTCTGTATCAATAACATCATACAGAAAAAAGGCTACTTTTACAAACAAAATAATAGAAACTAATGAGAAAACTTATCTATATACTGTTCATATCTACATTTCTGGTATCAGGATGCAACAAACAACAATCCGTATCTGACAGGCTACTAAATGAAGTAGAAAAGACCATTGTCATCAATCCTGACAGTGCATCCAACCTACTAAAAGGCATATCATCTCCTGAAAAACTAGACGATAAAACCTTTGCACGCTGGTGTATGTTATCAGGAAAGATTACAGACGAGATCTTCACCACCATCCTCCCAACTTACCAATTAGAGAGGGCTTATGACTGGTATTCCTCGCATGGTAGTCCTGATGAACAAGTGCAAATTCTGATTTATTTAGGTCGTTCCTATTTTGCTGACGGAGATTATGATAGAGCTATGTCAATATATACCGATGCATTGAATATTGCAGAAAAGAATAAGCTTAATAATCTCATTGGATATACCTATGACTATATAGGCGACTTGTACAGAGAAAGATTCATGCGGACAGAAGCTATCAAAAGATATGAGACTGCTGCCGAATACTTCAAAAAAGAAAATAATACTGACAGTTATGCCTGTGCTTTAAGAGACGTAGGACGTGAATATGCGCAAATAGATTCACTAAATCTCGCATTAGAGATTCTAACTATTGCTGATTCTGTAGCAGCCAACACCAAAGATGTAGAAGTTACTTCATCAATAAATAATACCCTAGGCAACATTTATGCAATGCAGAATAAATACGATGAAGCAGAAACATATCTTCTCAAAGCATTGGCAAGAGGAAGAAACAAAATGCCTAATTATATTGCACTGATAGACCTATACACTGAATCTGATTCTATAAATAAAGCCAAAGAATTATTATTCCAGATGCCACAGGATAATCCTGAATATGCATGTAGCATTAAATATCTATATTATCAAATCTATAATGCAGAAAAAAACTATAAAGAAGCTCTCAGCAATTTGGAAGAATATGTTGATATGGTAGATTCTATTGTGTATGCAGATAGCCAATCTAAAATACTGGATATAGAATCCAAATATAATCACCTAAAAATCAGCAAAGAAGTAGACAGACTAAAAATTAGACAACAAGGCTACATCATCATTTCAATTATCTGCATTATTACACTACTATTAATAATGGTAGGATACTTGTTATACCGCAAGAAAGCAAAAGAAAAAATCCAAAAGCAACAAGATGAATTGCACCAGATAAAAATAGATTTACTCTATGCCTCATTAGAATTGGAAGAAAAAAGAAAGTTATTAGACACGTTTAAGAAAAAAGATGAAAAATATAATAAAATGCAAGAAGAAATTTTCCTTCTTGCCACTAATTATAAAGAACTACAAAATAAAATCCTGATAAAGTCGCCCTTGTTTAAAGAGCTAACGCATCTAGCTAATCAAAATAAACCCGGAAATAATAGCCCATTAATAACAGATAAGCAATGGAAACTGATTGCGAATGAAATAACGGATATCTACCCCAATTTCCGTAGTTACATATATAATCTGTGCCCAGATTTACAAACACAAGAATTTATGTATTGCTGCTTTTGTATGTTAGGGTTTGATACGAATGCTGAAGCAAAATTGCTCAACATTGCAGTCGAATCGGCAAGAAAAAAACGATTCAGACTTAGACAAAAATTGGGAATTGAATTACTCAATAACAAGTTGTCATTACGTGAATATTTAATCGAAAATATGCGTTAAGCGCTTTTGCAAACAGAAAATAATCTCTTAAATAATTTCCTGTCCATGCAACAAAAGATAACTCTCTGATTATCAACGTCAGTCTGTCTACGTCAAAAAGTTGCTTTTATTTGCACTATACCTCATATCGCCATAACTTTGCAAAAAATATTTAAAGATATGAGACTGTTTAGCATTTTACTACTTCTGATTAGTATTCCATTCATTGCCATGGATCCTAACAATCTATCAAAACACAAAAGTAAACGTTTAGTTTTCAAAAAATGGCAGACCCAGCATAGAAGAATTGTTCCTATACCTATAGAAGCCACTCTTAATGAAAACTACATTGAAGTACGTTTTATAGAAAACGTAGATAATCAGGTTATCTTCCAAGTAAAGGATCAGCAGGAAAATATTATCTTCCAAGATGTGTTATTGGCTCCTAATGAGCAAGAAACTTACAAGATTAGTTTGGCAGATATTGAAGTAGGTCATTATGAACTTCTTTATATAGAAGAAGACATGACTCTCATTGGAGAGTTTGATATCGAATAGCTGATATTTCAAATATTGCACAGAGGACGTTAACACATACAGTTCAACCTTAATCAGAAGTGGATATGATGAGAAAAATTATTATCCGTTACGGGATTATTCTCCTATTAATTATAACCAGCGTTGCTCACGCATATGGACAAGCTGTGGAAGAAAATGAAAAAGTACGCACTTTCCTTGATAACATGTTCGGAACTTTAGATAAATCGAAAGTTCCACACGGTTTGTTACGTGACTTCGCTTTTGAACTGGTAGACATGGATCGTTTCGACGGTTCCAGTTTGACCAAAACAAATAGCATAGATAGGCAAACCTATGAAATGTTACTCCGCACAATCAGATCCTCTGCCGTTACCATAAAACCCTTTGAAGACGTTGGAAACATATTGGTTAAACAGAATAGCGCCAGCAGCAGTCCTAGCACATTAACGATAAGTGCTTTAGCCTATCAATATTCAGTAATCAAAGCTAATGCACTTACAGATAATCTCATCCAATATAATAACGGGAAAGTAAGTGATAATTATAAGAATGGCACATGGCAAAACCCTTATGAAACTCGATATGTAGTTGGATTTTGCGGTCAAGATAGCATCCTGACTTCATCATCGGTATCATTTAAATTAGATCCAAATTGTTGGTTCACTAATCTTTCTTGCAGAACAATAGAAATTGATACCGGCAGTGGTTACAGGTCAATCAATATAGGTAGTGCAATCACAGAAAATTATACAACTGATGGAACTAAAGATATCAAGCTAAGAATAACCCTAACAAACGGTAAGCAACTACTATCACATACTAAAATACAGGTTATCGGTAACACACTTACTAGGTCTTTGGCAAACGACTACTATCTTAATTATCCTCAAGCAATAATAACCGGTGAACCGTACAGAGGCTTGAAAACTAAAGCAGAAGTATTTGTTGCCTATGCTCCATCCAATCACACAGGACGAATTAAAAAACCTTTTATTGTTGTTGAAGGTTTTGATCCCCGCACAAGAAAGAAAGATGGTACAGTCATCAATAAAGGAAGTACCACCATGGCTAGCTTCTATAAAAACTATATCAGAGATCAAGGCATATATTGCCCTGATTTATATCTTAATTATGATATTGTTTACGTAGATTGGGACTACAGCGAAGAGTATATTCAGGCAAACGCAAATACCCTCATAAAGGTAATTCAATGGGTTAATGCTCAAAAAGATAACCAAGAAAATATAGCAACAAATGTAATACTAGGACAAAGCATGGGAGGAGTGATAGCGAGGTATGCTTTGAGAAAAATGGAGGATGCTGGTATGGAACATCAAGTATCTCTTTATATTAGCCATGACTCCCCACACTTGGGAGCCAATGTACCTCTGGGGGCCCTCTATGCCTTGTATGGCCTGAGTTCATTTCTAGAAAACAAAAAAACGATAGGACATTTTGCTGATAAATATGCCGATAGTGGAACATTGCTTACAGCTATTGAAAAGATAGCTCATAGCCATGCTGCAAAACAACTGCTAGTTAATTATGTTGATTATGGAGGAGAATTAAATAATTCAGAGCATTATATATGGCAAAACGAATTAGCAACATTAGGCTTTCCACGAGGTGATAATGGGCGTGAATTCAGAATGCTGGCTATAGCTAACGGAAGCTATTTCGTAAACACATTACCAACATCATATTTAAAAGTTGATTTTTCAGCATCTTCTGACTTAATCGGTCTCATTCCCTTAGTCAGATGGTTGACTAGTCCCGTTTTAGCATGGGGATTAAACGATATATGGGTTGGGCTTCTAAACCTTGTTCCCGGAAAAACGACAATTAAAGGTTTGGTAGAAATAAATCCGGGAACTTCATTCGGTGGAAAAGTTACCGATATTAATTTGAGATATATCAAGAAGTGTTTATGGCTAGTCGATGTAAGACATACCATATTTTCTTATACAGCCCATATGAATAGTAATTTGCTTTATGATACTTATCCTAGTTCATACTACGATTTAGCAGAAGCAAAAAAAAAGATAGAAGGAAACCAAGAGGACGGCATCCCTATTGTAGGCAAATATGACTATAATGTATCAATGTGGAATTCAATTCCGTTTATACCAACATCCAGTGCTTTATGCGTTGGACATGGACAG
>Ga0073908_1000375_pt1 | contig 73526 bp, 55 predicted proteins | sample MucameincwithD2O_FD_65484 | JGI IMG/M metagenome (GOLD analysis project Ga0073908, IMG submission 65484) | Mouse cecum microbial communities from Vienna, Austria - Mucus amended microcosms incubated with D2O | ecosystem: Host-associated > Mammals > Digestive system > Large intestine > Cecum... | reverse complement strand
ACATTCTATCGCTGACACGGCCTGGAAAAACGGACAATCCCCTCTTAAAGCTATATTGGCGCTCGTCTAAACTGACGGGCTAATTCTTCGTATCCTTTGTTCTCGCTGAATAGTTACTTTTTCATGCGTTACATATAAAATTAATTAATACTCTATTGAAAAGAAAAATCACTTTACTCCTAATGCAGTATTGATACGCAAAATCAAATCCTTATAATGATATTTAGTGGCTATATCCGATGCACCCAGACGATTTTGGAGCAATTCTTTGATGCGAAGCAACTCACCACGCTTCACGGAGATGACATCAGATACGCGGTTTATCTGCGAACCGTAGAAGTTCAGTTCGCGGTGTGCACCCATACGGTCGGCATCCAAAGTCTTACCGGCATGCTCGTCACAGCTGCAAAGGGCAGTCTGATGGTCCAGCAAGAAGTGGTTGTCCATCAGTTTTTTGTTTATTTTCACTCCTTCGCTTTCGGCAGCTGCTGTAATCAGTGCATCTACGAAGTTCTTCTGCAAGGCGCGTGTCATGACGTCCGGCAAGGCACCGCGTTCCGTAGTGGCAAAGATGTTGCGATGCAGACCATCCATCAGCTCTACCACCGTGAAAGCCTTTTTGCCGTTCACCGATTCGTTCTCCAACATACGCATCAGGCGGTTGTTGCCCAGCAAATCCCAAAGAATATAGGATTGAGCATTCTTCAGCACTTGTGTCGGTGCATTCTCCACTACGCCCAGCGGAGTGTTACGCAGCAAATAGGTGTACTCTCCCACTTCCGTGTCGAACAGCCATTTGGGATAGGTCAGCACTTCGTCCAGCAGAAACTTCAAGGCTGCTTGCTGCTTCTCTTTTTCTACGAAGGTATAGGTTTTCTGTCCGTCTCCCACAACCGTGTTCTCTATATAGATACCACCGATATTTGCCAATACATGATAAAGATAATTGTTCCATTGGTTGATAACCGCATAGTATAGGCGGGAAGCTTCTTCATAAGTCTGTCCCTTCTCGCCGGTAGTAGTCCATTGGATGATTTGAGGAACAATACGCTTCAAGTTCTCAATGCCCAGCAGAGACGAGCGGACAGCATCATCTCCCAAATCTTCATTCTGCGCACGCGGGTCTACTGCATCACGTACATCCTGCGCCTCACTATATTTATATAAACGGTCTGCATGACGGCTCAGGAAGTCGGCAAGCAAATCCTTCTCTGCCTCTGGGGTTTCTTTACCATACCAACGATAGCCGTATTCTATGGCAAACATATCATACGGACCGATATGGGGAGAAAGCGCCGTAACACCGTCACCCGGCTGTGCCACATAGTTGAAACGTGCATAGTCCATGATAGAGGAGGAAGTGGTATTCATACAGTCCGTAAATGTTCTGGAACGCAGGGAATCTGTCGGAAAAGTCCAGGAAGCAATCATATTGTGACGCAAGCCCAGCGAGTGACCCACTTCATGGCATGCCACAAAACGCATGGCATCACCCATCAGTTCATCCGGCAGCCTTACTCCTCTTGCTTCGGGACGTACGACACCGGTTTGCACTGTAATCCATTCCTGAAGCATGCCCAGCACATTATGCCACCACATGATGTCCGCTTCCAATATCTCACCCGAACGGGGGTCGAGGATAGAGGGACCCATGGCATTGGCTTTGGTGGAGGCGGCATAGGTCAGCACGGAGTAGTTCACGTCATCCTTATCCACATTCATGCTGTCCGTCAACTCCCTTGCAACGATGGCATTCTTGAATCCGGCACGTTCAAAAGCAGCCTGCCAATCCTCGATTCCCTGCTTGATATATTTCCGCCAACGATAGGGAGTGGAGTTCTCAATGTAGAACACAATCGGTTTGGCCGGTTCCACCAATTCACCGCGAAGGTAACGCTCCCGGTCTTCTGGTTTCGGTTCCAGACGCCAGCGAGTGATGAACGGTTTCTTGTCTACACGCTGCTGACCGTCACTGTAATTCAATAACGGATTGGTAAAATAACCTACACGCGGACTATCCAGACGTCCCATCATCGGTTTCTCCGGCAACAGCAACAGAGAGGAACTGACTTCGACCGTAACAAACACAGTCGTTGTTCCCTCGGTCACCTTAGTAGTCAGTTCGGAAGTAGCTACCACATTGTTCTCAAAAGCTTTGATAGATAAAATGCGGGAGAGATTCTTGATGGCTGAAGTTCCCAGGTTGATATTCGTAAAGACATTATTGATACTCGTCTCCGTACCATCATAAATATCGTTGACCTTGACCACTATCATGGTAGAGTCGTTATTGAATGCCTCTATCTTGAAGCCGGCTATCAGCGGAGAAATATAATTATCTAGTACAGACTGCCGTATGGCATCCTCATCCGGTGCCAACGGAAGCGGACGACTCTGACGTACCAACAGTTTGTTGGCAGCCTTATCCAATTCAAAACGCACCATCTGATTTTCGTAATTCGTACCACGGTTTACACCCGCCTCATTCAGTTCGGAAGGAACACGCTGTAATTTATTTACTACCAGCATATCACGTCCCAGCAGCCTTGCCGGCACTTCAAAGTAATAATCGCTCTTCTTCTGGTAAACATTGAACATTCCCTTGCAGGCAATAGCACCGGAACCTGTCAATTTCTCATAGTCGCTCTTGGATTGAACGCTGTCCTTGGCTTCACTCTTCTTTTTCTTACGGAACCATCCCATAGCTTCGGGAGAAGCAAAATCAGATGTACCGGCATACAACAATACGGCAGGCTCACACATGAGTACTCCCGCAACTGCCACGACTGGCAGGATTGTCTTCAATTTCATCAATTCAAACTCTAACTTTAATGCAACAATAGTCCGTTAACTCTCTCTCTGACGTATGTTAATAAATACCAACCGCCAGTCTGTTCCACCTCCATAGAACGGTAAACGGGGCGCAAAGATAGCAAAAGTATATTTTAAAAGTCACTAAACAACGCTCATTTATGTTTTTCCATAAACAATATGAAGACTTTTACATATATATCACTTTTTCTCCTATCCTCTATCATTTCTTCTTCACATAAGATTTTGTACCATTGATACCAAATTATCTTCCCCAAGTGGAGGCAAAACAATGATAATATTGTATCTTTGCACCGTTTTTAACTTAGAAAATAAATAAGATAACAACAATATGATAGCTAAAATCAATCAGCTTCTGCAGGAAGTAGAGGCGCTGAAAGCCGCTAACGCCGAGGAATTAGAGGCACTCCGCATCAAGTACCTCAGTAAAAAAGGAGCCATCAATGACTTGATGGCAGATTTCCGCAATGTAGCCGCCGAACAGAAAAAAGAGGTGGGTATGCGCTTGAACGAACTGAAAAACAAAGCACAAGAAAAGATTGCCGCTTTGAAAGAACAGTTCGAAAGCCAAGATACCGGCTGTGACGATATTGACTTGACCCGTTCAGCCTACCCGGTAGAATTAGGAACCCGCCATCCGCTCTCCATCGTGAGAAACGAAATCATCGATATATTTGCCCGTATGGGATTTAACATTGCCGATGGACCGGAAATGGAAGACGACTGGCACGTATTCTCCTCCATGAATTTTGCCGAAGACCATCCGGCACGCGACATGCAGGATACATTCTTCATCGAAAATGATACAGAAAACGTATCACACAGCATCATTCTTCGTACACACACTTCCAGCGTGCAAAGCCGTGTTATGGAGACTACACAGCCTCCTATCCGCGTACTTTGTCCGGGACGTGTATACCGTAATGAAGCCATCAGCTACCGTGCACACGCATTCTTCCACCAGGTAGAAGCCTTGTATGTAGACCGCAATGTATCTTTCACCGACTTGAAACAGGCTTTATTACTCTTTGCGCAAGAGATGTTCGGCAGTGACACCAAGATTCGTCTACGTCCTTCCTATTTCCCCTTCACAGAGCCGAGTGCCGAAATGGATATCAGCTGTAACATCTGCGGCGGCAAGGGTTGTCCTTTCTGCAAGCATACGGGTTGGGTAGAAATTTTGGGATGCGGTATGGTAGATCCGAATGTATTGGAACTGAACGGAATAGACAGCAAAGTGTATAGCGGATATGCCCTGGGTATGGGTATCGAACGTATCACCAACTTAAAATATCAGGTGAAAGACCTTCGTATGTTCTCTGAAAATGACACACGCTTCCTGAAAGAATTCGAGAGCGCTTACTAAATATATAGTGAATAACGGTTAGTGATTAGTGATTAATAAGTTGCGCATTTTCAGCATATCATTAATCACTCGTTACTAACCACTCATCGCTAACCACTATTTTTCGCTATGGCAAAAGACAAACTTGTAACCTCCGGCTATTGCCTTATCCTAGCTGCCAATTTCCTTTTGTATTTTGCCTTTTATCTGATACTACCGGTTCTTCCATTCTACCTGACTGAAGTATTCCATACCGGAAATGCAGCAGTAGGTATCATCTTGTCATGCTACACCATTGCCTCACTCTGTATACGCCCGTTTTCGGGATACCTGCTCGACACACTGGCCCGCAAGCCTCTTTATCTGGTGGCATATTTCATCTTTATCACCATTTTCGCAGGTTACATGTTGGCGGGAGTCCTATCCATATTCATCATGTTGCGGGTTGTCCACGGCCTTGCATTTGGAATGGTTACTGTAGCAGGAAATACAATTGTGATTGACATTACCCCTTCATCCCGTCGTGGCGAAGCCGTAGGATATTATGGACTGATGAACAATACAGCCATGAGCTTCGGTCCAATGATTGGCCTTTTCATGCATGACATATATTCTTTTGAAACGATTTTCGCCTGCTCGCTCATATCGGGAACTATCGGTTTTGTTGCCGCATGCCTCGTCAAGACCCCACCCAAACAACCCGTCAAACGAGAACCTATCTCATTAGACCGCTTTGTGCTACTGAAAGGTATCCCGGCAGGAATCGCACTGCTCTTGCTTTCCATACCATATGGCATGACAAGTACTTATGTAGCCATGTATGCCAAAGAAATAGGAATTACCTTGAATCCCGGATTGTTCTTTACTTTTATGGCCGTCGGCATGGCAGTGTCCCGTATGTTCTCTGGCAGACAAGTGGATAAGGGACGTATCACCCAAGTCATAACTTTAGGGTTGTATCTAGTATGTAGCTGTTTCTTCATACTGTCCACCTGCGGACTATTGATGAAGACCGTCCCGGAACTGACAAACATATTGTTTTTTATGGTTGCCCTCCTATTAGGAGTAGGCTTCGGAACAATGTTCCCCGCCTTCAATACGCTGTTCGTAAACCTGGCTCCCAACAACCAGCGCGGAACAGCAACCTCTACCTACCTGACTTCATGGGATGTAGGCATTGGCATAGGTCTGACAGCAGGAGGTTATATCGCACAGATTACCTCCTTCGATATGGCATATTTTTTCGGAGCTTGCCTCACGGTTATCTCCATCTTTTATTTCAACCTGAAAGTATCTCCTCACTATCATAAAAACAAATTAAGATGAGAAAGAAAGAACGTTATGAAAAAATCCTTGCTTGGTTCAGGGAGAACGTTCCCGTAGCCGAAACAGAGTTGCATTATGACAATCCGTTCGAACTGTTGATAGCGGTTATTCTCTCTGCACAGTGTACGGACAAACGCGTCAATATGATTACCCCTGCCCTTTACCGGGACTTCCCTACTCCCGAAGCACTCGCTGCTACTACTCCCGACGTGGTATACGAGTATATCCGCAGCGTGTCCTATCCCAACAACAAGGCCAAACACCTTGTAGGCATGGCTCAAATGCTGGTGAAAGACTTTCACAGTGAAGTCCCCAATACTCTTGAAGAACTGGTAAGACTACCCGGTGTAGGCCGCAAAACAGCCAATGTCATCCAATCTGTCGTTTTCAATAAAGCGGCTATGGCAGTAGATACACACGTGTTCCGGGTCAGCCATCGCCTAGGTCTCGTATCTGATAAATGTACAACTCCGTTCAGTGTCGAAAAAGAATTGGTAAAACATATACCGGAAACAGACATCCCCATAGCTCACCATTGGCTTATCCTGCACGGTCGATATGTATGCCAAGCGCGTACTCCCCAATGTGATAACTGCGGTTTGCAATTAATGTGCAAATATTACTGCCAGAAATATAAAGTTAGCAAAGAGAGCGGCAAAGATAAAGAATAAACAACGGTTTAATAGCAAAAAAAAGAAATAAATACTAACTTTGCGCTCACAAAAAAAAATTAATAACACTTTTAAATAATATAGAATATTATGACAATTGATCAATTTAACTTTGCCGGGAAAAAGGCATTTGTCCGTGTGGACTTCAACGTGCCCTTGGACGAAAACTTCAACATTACAGATGATACCCGTATGCGTGCCGCTCTTCCTACATTGAAGAAGATTTTGGCCGATAACGGTAGTGTAATTATCGGTTCTCACCTCGGTCGTCCGAAAGGTCCTGCTGACAAGTTCTCTTTGAAGCACATTCTGAAGCATCTCGAAGAGTTGTTGGGTGTTGAGGTGCAATTTGCTAACGATTGCATGGGTGAAGAAGCTGCAGTAAAGGCTGCTGCTCTGCAACCGGGTGAAGTGTTGTTACTTGAGAACCTCCGTTTCTACGCTGAAGAGGAAGGCAAACCCCGCGGTTTGGCTGAAGATGCAACAGACGAAGAAAAGAAGGCGGCCAAAGCAGCTGTTAAAGAAAGCCAGAAAGAATTCACCAAGAAATTGGCTTCCTATGCAGATTGCTATGTAAACGACGCATTCGGTACCGCTCACCGTGCACATGCTTCTACTGCATTGATTGCTAAATATTTCGACAAGGACAACAAGATGTTCGGTTACTTGATGGAAAAAGAAGTAAAAGCTGTTGATAAAGTTTTGAACGATATCCAACGTCCGTTTACTGCCATCATGGGTGGTTCCAAGGTTTCTTCTAAGATTGAAATCATTGAAAACCTGCTGAACAAGGTAGACAACCTGATTATTGCCGGTGGTATGACTTATACTTTCACCAAAGCTATGGGTGGCAAGATTGGTATTTCTATCTGCGAAGATGACAAACTGGATTTAGCTCTTGACCTGATGAAGAAAGCAAAAGAAAAAGGTGTAAACCTTGTTTTAGCTGTTGATGCCAAGATTGCCGATTCTTTCTCCAACGATGCCAACACCAAGTTCTGCCCGGTTAACGAAATTCCTGATGGATGGGAAGGTCTTGATATCGGTTCTGAGACTGAAAAGATTTTTGCAGATGTCATCAAGAACTCCAAGACTATCCTTTGGAACGGCCCGACGGGGGTATTCGAATTCGAGAACTTTACTCACGGTTCACGTGCTGTAGGCGAAGCTATCGTAGAAGCTACCAAAAACGGTGCTTTCTCACTCGTAGGCGGCGGTGACTCTGTTGCTTGTGTCAACAAGTTCGGCTTGGCAAGCGGTGTATCTTACGTATCTACTGGTGGTGGTGCATTGCTCGAAGCAATCGAAGGAAAAGTTCTTCCGGGTATCGCTGCAATCAACGAATAAAAATAAGTAAAGCACATATAAAGCTGCACTTAATTTTCGGAAAACACAAACCGAACATTTGAGTGCAGCTCTTCTTTTTGTCTTATTATATCTATTAATAATGAAAATCACAAAGAAAAACATCATACTACTATTAGCCTTGATGCTGACTACACTTGCCCATGCACAGGCTTCCATTGGAGAAAAAGCAAAGAAAGACTTGATACAAAAAACGTCCTTCGGTGGCTACGTCATAGGAAAAGCAACAATCACCGACCAAGACTTGGATGCAAGCACCAAAAGCCATACAGACTTTGACATAAGATTAGTACGCGCCTATGTGGACGGTAAAGTTCTGGATTTTAAATATAAACTACAATTAGAGCTGAACGGCAAACCGGGAGACTACGCTAACGAAAAAGGTGTGCGCATTGTGGATGCCTGGGCGGAATGGCAAAAGTACAAATTCTTTTATGTACGCTTCGGACAATTCAAACGCGCCTTCACCTTCGAGAACCCCATGAACCCGTGGGACATTGGTTTCGGTGCCTATTCCCAACTCATCACCAAACTGGCAGGCATGAGCGACCGCGTAGGCGAGCATTCCAGCAACGGACGTGACTTGGGGCTTCAATTCCAAGGCGACTTTCTGCCCATAGGTAATAACAGGCACAACTTCGTCCACTATCAGGTAGGTGTCTACAACGGGCAAGGCATCAACCATAAGGACGAGAACCGTTCCAAGGATATCATCGGAGGAGTCTATGTCCATCCCGTCAAGGAGCTTGCCGTCGGAGTATTCGGCTGGACAGGCGACTATACGAAAGACGGAATCACCGTCGACCGCAACCGCATGGCATTCGGTCTGAAGTATGAGTCGGCATGGACCGTACGCGCCGAATATGCCACTAGTGAAGGACACAAAATAACCGACTATGACAGTAACGGCATCCTGAAAGAGGGCACCTCGGACAAAGCAGACGCCTGGTACGTAATGATAGGCGCTCCACTCAGTCCTAAATTGAAAGTTTATGCAAAATGGGATGTATATAGAGACAAGAAAGAGTGGAGTTCGCAAAAGGCACTTTATTGCCTTGCCGCCAACTACTATTTCTATAAAAACCTAAAAATACAGGCAAACTACACTTACACGAACAACAGAAGTACCGCCAATGACGGCCATTACAACACTTTTGACTTGCAGCTCTACTGGCGTTTCTAAACAGAGTTTCACGTATAAAATAAATAATCATTCAATAACCATTTACCCCCAATACCATGTATAAAATATTCAAAGGTTTTCATTTAGTGGAAGCCTATCAAGAACTTAAGAAAGCTAAGCGTTTGGCAGAAGACCGAACTGTATCCAGAGTTATCAAGCTCATTATCGCCAGCTCGATCGCTCTGGTGCTGTGGATTCTTCCCATCAGCGCCTTTGGAGTGGAAGGCCTGACCTTAATTGAACAACGACTGATTTCCATATTCGTCTTTGCCACCTTGATGTGGGTATTCGAAGCTGTACCGGCATGGACTACTTCCGTACTGATTGTGGTGTTACTGCTGTTAACCGTTTCTGACAGCAGCCTATGGTTCTTCAGGCAAGGCTACTCTCCCGAAGAATTGGGACAGACAGTAAAGTACAAATCCATCATGCACTGTTTTGCCGACCCCATCATCATGCTGTTCATCGGCGGATTCATTCTGGCGATTGCCGCCACGAAGAGTGGTCTGGACGTGCTGTTGGCGCGAGTAATGCTAAAACCCTTCGGTACACAGTCGCGCTACGTACTGTTAGGCTTTATCTTAGTGACTGCCTTCTTCTCCATGTTCCTCAGCAACACAGCCACCGCTGCTATGATGCTTACCTTCCTCACCCCGGTATTGAAAGCGCTTCCCGCTGACGGAAAAGGGAAAATAGGCCTGGCACTCGCCATTCCGGTAGCAGCCAACGTGGGTGGTATGGGAACCCCTATCGGCACACCGCCCAATGCCATTGCCTTGAAATACCTGAACGACCCCGAAGGTTTGAACATGAATATCGGCTTCGGTGAATGGATGAGCTTTATGATGCCTTATACCATCATCGTGCTGTTTATCGCCTGGTTCATTCTTCTACGCCTGTTCCCTTTCAAGCAGAAGACCATTCAACTGCAGATAGAAGGCGAAGCCCAAAAAGACTGGCGCTCTATCGTGGTCTATATCACCTTTGCCATTACCGTACTGTTATGGATGTCCGACAAGTTTACCGGCGTCAATTCCAATGTAGTAGCCATGATTCCGGTAGCGGTATTTTGTATTACTGGAGTCATTACGAAACGAGACCTTGAAGAAATCAGTTGGAGCGTACTCTGGATGGTTGCCGGCGGATTCGCTTTAGGCGTGGCATTGAATGAAACCGGACTGGCCAAACACATGATTGAGGCTATCCCCTTCAACACATGGTCGCCTATCGTAATGATTGTAGGTTCAGGGCTTATCTGCTATGCCATGGCAAACTTCATCTCGCACACGGCTACTGCCGCCTTGCTCGTCCCCATCCTTGCCATTGCCGGTATCAGTATGCGCGATACGCTTCAACCCATGGGAGGAGTACTCACCTTATTGGTAGGCGTGGCTCTCGGTTCATCCCTTGCAATGGTGTTACCCATCAGTACCCCGCCCAATGCACTGGCGCATGCCACAGGCATGATTAAACAAAAAGACATGGAAAAAGTAGGTCTCATTATGGGAGCCATCGGCTTGATACTGGGATATGCCATGCTGATTTTACTGGGCTCAAGCGGACTGCTGTAAGGCAGCTTTTTGAATGGTTTCTCAAAAAGGAATTCTATTTTTGGTATTCTTTTTGTACTTTTGTGAAGTATACCTTCTTAAAGATACAAATTTATGAACGAGAAAACCATACAAGAGCAATATCTGCATATCATTGCCCTGCTAAAGCAACAACGGTTGAAAGAGGCTCAGTCGCAACTGGAATCCTTCTTATGGAACAGTGGAAACTGGGCTCTCCGCAACCGCTTGGAACAAGTGCAAACATCCTACCGGTATATGCTGCAATACATGCGCCAAGGAATAAACGACCCTGCACGGCAGAAACTCTACTGCCAAATACAGACCGAGACTTGGGAAATCGCTGACCAAGCCCGTCTATCCCTGCTTGACGGGGTTTCCACACACTACTACCATTCCCTGCGCAATAACCGCGAACACCTTCCAAAAGAATACAACATTGCCACCCTACAGAAGGTATTGGAGTCTTTCCCCGATGACTTAGCCGTCTGCCAGCTGATGCCAGACAACCAAGGCCTGGATGCCATACTGCAACGGCACGAACAAACCGCCCAAGTCCTTTTCCTCTCCACATGGAGTAACAGCAACTGGTCTACAGAAGCAGAACAGCAGGCCAAAGGATTATTGGAATCAGAAATGCTTCCCGTCAATGACTTATGCTTGTTCACCGGCGCTGTCATGCTCAGTCTGATAGAATGCTTTGACGCCCACAAATTCTCATGGTTGCTGGATGCCTTCACACATGCCAATACGCAAGTAAACCAACGGGCTCTGGTGGGAATTGCTTTCACTCTTCTTGTTCATCCTACCCGCTTGCAGCTCTATCCCGAACTGACAGCCCGCCTTTCCCTGCTCAATGAGGACGGCAGTTTCGGCAAGCAACTGAACCGCATTTACATCGAACTGCTCCGCAGTCAGGAAACAGAAAAGATAAACAAGAAAATGCGTGAGGAAATCATACCGGAGATGATGAGGAACGTGAACATCATGCGCAATATGAAATTCGGCTTCGAAGAGAATCCCGATGAGAATGACCTTAACCCGGATTGGGAGAAAGCCTTTGAAAGTTCCGGGCTGGAAGATAAGATAAGGGAAATGAACGAACTGCAACTGGAAGGCGCCGATGTCTACATGAGTACGTTTTCCCAGCTCAAGACTTATCCGTTCTTCAAGGAGCCACACAACTGGTTCTATCCGTTCGACATGCACCACTCCAGCATCATCAAGGAATTCGGATTCAAGCCTACCGGAGACAATGCCATACTCTCCCTCATCCTCCAATCCGGTTTCTTCTGCAATAGCGACAAGTATTCCCTCTGCTTCATAATGGCACATATACCGCAATCACAGCGTACGATGATGCTCAGCCAGATGACTTCTCAGGATTTGGATACACTCATGGACGAAAGCAAATCCTCCGCTTTGCGACAGTATGCCGAACGCCCGGATGTCATCAGCAACCAGTATATCCACGACTTATATCGTTTCTTCAAGTTGAGCCAACGCAGACACGAGTTCCGCGACATCTTCAAGGAGGAGATTACCCTACACCGTATCCCGACACTCAAAGAGATTCTGTGCAAACCGGATTTGCTGATTGCCATTGCCGACTTCCACTTCCGCAAAGAGCATCCGACAGAAGCATTGGAATTTTATAAAGAATTGATAACCTTGGACTATGCTAATGCAGACATTTTCCAAAAGGCCGGCTATTGCCTGCAAAAAGAAAAGAGATATAAGGAAGCGATAGACACCTACCTGAAAGCCGATTTGCTAAAGCCCGACCATGTCTGGACAATCCGCCATCTCGCTACATGCTACCGACAAACAAGAGACTTTGCCTCTGCATTGGAATACTACAAGAAAGTGGAGGCAATCCAGCCTGAAAACCATAATGTCCTTTTCTATGCCGGAAGCTGCCTTGCCGAACTGGAAAGATATGAAGAGGCTCTGCAATATTTCTTCAAGCTTGATTTCATCGAAAGCAATTGCATCAAGGCATGGCGTGCTATAGGTTGGTGCTCGTTTGTCAACGGCAAATATGAACAAGCGATGAAGTATTATGAAAAGATACTTACCTCCAAGCCGCTTGCAGCAGACTATCTCAATGCCGGGCATGTTTCCTGGAGAACGGGCAACATAGAAAAGGCCGCCGAACTTTACAGTAAAGCAGCCTTGGAATATGGCGGACAGGAGATTTTCAGAGAAATGTTCAGTAAAGACAAAGAAATGCTCATCAAGCAGGGGCTCGATGAAAAGGACTTTCCTTTGATAATGGACTTGATTTAAATAGTCAGCAACTCCCTGTACAGCCTTTGTACGGGGAGTCCCATTATGTTATAGTAACTTCCGGATATATTCTCCACTCCGATGAACCCAATCCACTCTTGCACGCCATAGGCTCCTGCCTTATCCATAGGATGATATTTATCCACATAGTAGGCAATTTCTTCTTCACTCAATTCGGCAAAACGCACTTCGGTGGTTGCTGCAAAGCTACGCTGCCACCCGGCAGTAGTGATACAAACACCGGTAAACACTTTATGGGTACGTCCGGACATATCGCGCAACATCTGCATGGCGTCTTCCCTATCCCCGGGCTTCCCAAGCACCCGTCCATCCAGCCAGACAATGGTATCTGCTGTAATCATCAGCTCACCCGGCTGCATCATGTTCCGATAGGCATCCGCTTTTTTCTTAGATATGTAGAGGGGAATTTCTGCCCCTTTCAATGCCTCCGGATAGGACTCGTCCACATCCGGCAAAGTCCTTACTTCATATTCCACTCCCAACCCTGCCAGCAATTCTTTCCTTCGCGGAGAGTTAGAAGCAAGAATCACCTTATATTTCTTCAGATTATCTAACATATTACCAATTATTTGACAAATACAGAGACACATTTAAAACAGGAGAGACACGTGCTTCGAATAGTGGAAACTCTGTATCTCTGTGCCTCTGCATACAATTATTACCAGCCGAAAGCCTTTTCATCAGCCATCCAGAGCCCTTGCACCTTCAAGACCTGCTCCACGATGTCGCGACCACAACCATACCCGCCTTCTGCATACGAAATATAGCGGGCCACCGCCTTCACCTCAGGAACAGCATCCTTCGGGCAACACGGCAAACCGCACTCACGCATCACTTCAATGTCTGGAATATCATCGCCTACATACAATATTTCCTCGTCCTTCAGACCATGACGGTCACGAAAATCACAGTAATCATGTATTTTAACAGACGACCCCATGTAAATATTTTCATCAGCAAAGCCCAAAGCCGTAAAACGTTTGCGAACAGCTTCCGTACGTCCACCGGTGATGATGCCCAACAACACACCTTGCTTGGCTGCCAGATGCAAAGAATAGCCATCCTTTATGTTGACCGTACGCAGAGGTTCTCCTTCCGAGCTCATGGGAATGACATTGGCACTCAGCACGCCGTCCACATCAAAAACGAGAGCCTTTATCTTTTTCAAATCATAGTTTATAGTACTCATTGCACTTTTTTATTATTTCGTTATAACACTTATACACAATAGGATACGAGTTTCACAATCTTTCAAGCGCCGGCACTCATGATTTCAATACGAGAAACTGTCAGTGCCAATATAAGAAACTGCCGATATCAATACAAGAAACTGTTGGTACCAAGTATTGAAACCGACGGTGTCAATGTGGCACACTTCTCCCACTCTGTAGACGACGGACTACTTCGTTGCCATCCGATGTATATTCTCGCTAATCTCCCGATACAATTCCTGCATTTGCGGCTCGTCGGCAAGCATCCGCAAATGCTCGTTAATGACATTCTTATCGTAGCGTACAGCCGGTCCTGTCTGTGCAACAAGCGGTTCCAGCTCATGCACCTTGCGGGCTGTCTCGTCTATCAAGGGGAGCATTGCCTCAAAAGGCAGTTCATATTTTTTCAACAGTTCGGCTGCCAGAGCATACATGTGGTTAGTAAAGTTGCACGTAAATACAGCTGCCAGATGCAGGCTCTTGCGTTGCTCAGAATTTGCTTCATACACTTTTTCCGATAGGGCCGAAGCAATATCCTTCAGAAGCTGCATATCCTCTTCCGAGTTGCCTTCCACAAAAAACGGTATCTGCCCAAAATCCACTTCACGCTGCTTACTGAAAGTCTGCATCGGATAAAGCACTCCATAACGTGCAATATGTCCCTGCCAAATATTCATAGGAATACTGCCGGCTGTATGCACCCATAAAGCATTCTCCTTTCCGGAAACAATTGCGGACAATAATTCTACAAAAGCCGCGTCCTTCAGCGAAACGATATAAAGTTGAGCCTCCTTCGTAACCGTCTGCAGTTCCGTGGTATATGCCGCCTCCACCGTCTGTGCCAACTCCTGCGCAGATTCTTTTGTACGGCTGTAGACCTGCACAATACGGAACCCTTTCCGATAAAAAGCCTTTGCCAGATTAGTAGCCAGATTCCCGGCACCGATAAAGGCAATAGACGTATCTTCTATACTTCTTCCCGCCATACGCTTATCTTGTTGCCAACCAATATAGAATAGCCCCTAATACCAGTAGTGCCAATGGCAACAGATAAGCCGACATCGTACCGAGTAAAGCCGTTATCAATCCGAAATTCAATATCAGCCATAAGCCAGTCAATACCAATCCCACCGACTTGTCATGCTTGAACAGCAAAAAAACCACTGCGGTATACAGCAGAAAATTATCCTTATTCATCACCCACGGCAAACCGATTGCGGAGAAATGCACCAATTTGTCTATCAAATAAAGAATGCCGAATACAATCAGTGTGATGGCAGTGGCCTTATATGTATCACGATTATTGTTTGCTTTTGCTGCACTCACTATTACTTTCCTCCATATTTATTGATATGTATCTTTTCCCACTGCAGATTGTCTTCGTTGAAAGGCTTGCGCTCCATCCCTTTATGGCCGATAGCAATGACACTGAGCACCTGCAGTTGCAAAGGAATATCCAGCATCTCGTGCACATACTCGCCAGAAGGCATACCAGAAGCCGTAAAACGTTCGCGCACCTGCACCCAGCAGCTTCCCAATCCCATATCTTCAGCCTGAAGTTGCAGGTAAATAGAGGCAATGGAAGCATCCTCTATCCACACATCGCTTGCCAGTGGGTCGGCAACGACCACTACTGCCAGTGCCGCGTCGGCAATGAACTGCGATGCTTGCTCCTTGCAATATGACAGTTCCTTCAATTTATCCTTCTCGTCCACCACTATGAACTGCCATGCATTGCTGCGTTTCGACGTGGGTGCCATCAGGGCTGCTTTCATCAAAGTAACGACTTGTTCTTGTGTCAATTCTTCTTCTGTAAACTTCCGCATGCTGCGGCGGGCTTTTATCAATTCACTGAAACTTTCCATAACATATTCGTGTTTAGCGAAGGCAAATTTAGATAAAATATCCGGGAATGGCGAATAAAAGCCCTTACAATCTTCTCCCCGCTTCCTTTTGTATCAGACAAGCAGATAGGCGGTATCCGGAGCAACCGAAAATTCCTCTAAATAGATTATCCAGTCGGTCACATCCTCTACCGTAAACCACCCTTCATCACCCTCGTGCATGTGGCTGACGTCGTAAGGTTCTTGTATAAGCTGTCCCTTGAAACGCTCTCCATCAAACTCCAACAGCTTAAACCAAATATGTTCGCGGTCGTCAGCCTGCTCGGCACTGTCTGTCTTCAAGCCAATTTTAAGCAAGATAGAGTCTTCGTCCTTCTTTGCCATGTATTTCACAAGACCGAAACGCTCGCGAGCCAACGCACTCATGCGATTGGTTTCACGGGTACTAATAAAGAATAGCGGATTCTCACCCCACATGCTATCGTATTCGGACACCTTCCGCAGTCTGCCTTTCTTCTCGTCGTCCTCACTCGTATAGATGAACACGGGTGCCGTGCGGCCGTTGTGTCCCTCCTCACGGTCGTCCGCACTGCCAAGAACGAGGCTTCGGTACTCATCCAGCGCCTTTGTCCACGAAACGTAGGTGGCCACTATCGGCAAACGGTCATTCAACATCCCGATATATACGCCAACACCAGGTTCGGAAGTCCTATCGTCTTTATTGAGCAGATGACTAGCAAGGGCGGAAATCAAGTAATAATGGTTGTTGTAATTCTCCTTGTCTGATTTCAGAATCTCAAGTTCATACAAACCGCAACGGTTCAATCCGTGCGTATGCAACCACACCTCGCCTCCTTCATCGGTCACAGCATGTACCGTGAACAAAACACTCGTTCCGGGAACTACCGCCGAGTCGGCAGCCAGAGTGGCCCACCGAGCACAAACCAGTTTCTCGGCACTTTCGTCCACAATGGCAAGCAGGTCGGGCACCATAGCTACAGCAATCTTCAGTTGCAGATGGTAGGACTTCTGCCCGTCAACGCCGAACTTCATGAACACCGTAAGTGCCCTATCGGCTCTGCCAATAGCATATAGTTCTTCGTCAGTGAAATAATAATCCCGACGATTAAACATATCAGGCATTGAAAAATCACCTTCATAGAAACCTATTTCATACACTTCGCCATCATATCCTACTTCCATATATCCCGGTTCGTCTTCATCAGGCAAACGTTTTTTCAACAATTCCACTCCAGAGATAGCAGCCACGCGCTCAAAAAGCCGTACCGACAAATCCATTCCACCCCCCTTAGGCACTGCCATCATATAAGAGGACTCTTCCCAGTAGCACAGCGGCTGTTCTTCGAGAACCGTTTTCTTTTTCTTAAAAATCATATCCATTCTTTTTATGTAAGACTTCAGCTATAGTGACAAATTTAATAAAAAAGCCTACCCATGCCAACCGAAATTTCAGTTTTTTTGTTAAGTTTGCAAGCAATGCCCCTCAAACTCACTACATATTACCGTGGGAGCAAGGTTCCTGACCTGCCAGGCACCAACACCTTCCATTCCACAGAGTTGTTCCGAATCTATGAGGAAACTCCGGGGTATACCCCCATACTCATTGTGGCATCCGAAGATGACAAGCCCGTTGCGAAACTGCTTGCCGCCATACGTAAAAGTGTCCGCATGTTTCCACCCGGCATCATCAAAAGATGTGAGGTGTACGGTACGGGAGAATATTTCAATAACGAGGCAGACAAAGAGATTATCTTCAGTGACATGCTGCAAAGGCTTACCAATGAAGCATTGCGCGATTCTTTTCTCATCGAGTTCCGCAACCTGGAAAATGCCATGTTCGGATACAAATCTTTCCGAGACAACCAATACATCGCCATCAATTGGCTGCGGGTACGCAACTCGCTGCACAGCGTCGAAAAGGTGGAAGAGCGTTTCAGCCCGTCACGTATCCGGCAAATAAAGAAAGGGCTCAAAAACGGCGCCCAAGTACGGGAAGCACGTACCAAAGAGGAGATTCTCTGTTTTGCCCAGATGTTGCGCCACGTATATTCTTCCAAGATACGGCGCCACTTCCCCAGCATCAAGTTCTTTCAGCATCTCGAAAACCAGTTGACAAAAGGGCAGCAAAGCAAAATCTTCATCGTCATTTATAAGGAGAAGATTATCGGTGGCAGCGCATGCATTTATTCAGATGATAGCGCCTATCTATGGTTCTCAGGTGGCATGCGCAAGACTTATGCCCTGCAATATCCGGGGATTCTTGCCGTATGGAAAGCACTGGATGATGCCAAACAACGCGGATACCGCCACTTAGAGTTCATGGACGTGGGACTTCCCTTCCGTAAACATGGCTACCGTGAGTTCGTTCTCCGCTTTGGAGGAAAACAAAGCAGCACCCGACGCTGGTTCCGTTTCCGTTGGAACTGGCTGAATCGGGTGCTGATAAAGATGTATGAATGATTCTTACCGAAATCAGAAATTAGTGTAGACCACATATCCATGAGCCGGTACATTAACCTGTTTATTTACGGTTTCACTTTTTCCTGTAAAGTAATTGGTCCAGTTACCAGGAGTGGCAGGGAAAACAATATCAGTAGCGGTATGTGTAAAGTTACCCACCACCACCAGTTGCTTACCCGTTATACTTTTTACCAATAATGTACGACCGTTGTCCCAATCAGAAGTTTCCACCTTCCATGTCAAAGTTGCATTTGCATCAAACAACTCCGGATGAGCATTGCGCAGCTTCATCAAACCTGCATAAACATCGTGCAGCCCTTTACGATCGGCGTTATCTAAATATTCCCAATGCAAAGGCTTCCTACCGGTACGGCCATTCTCTTCAATAGAGATGTCATATCCCATCTCTCCGAACTGCCAAACCATCTTAGGACCAGGAACGGTAAGGAAGAAAGTTGTATTTAGTGCCAACTGATTCATACGGGCATCAAGATCGGTTTTCAGCACACCATCACCCCATTGCGACTGTTTGTAAGCTGTGCGTTCTTCATCATGGCTTTCCATAAAACCTACCCATGCAGTGTTTTTCTCATAAAGGCTACTAAAAGAACTATTTTCAGCATACCCCATAGCCGACTGACAATAGGCATTATTCAAGTTACGCCATAAGTGCATACCATCAGCTGCCAGTTCATTTTCTTCCTTTGAATCACAGAAATGCTCCAAGATAACATAAGAGTCCTTTTTCACTTCCTTGATGGCCGCATTATAATCCTTTAGGACGGCAATGCGACCCGCATCGTAATTGGATGCTGTACTTTCAGTGCAAGAGGTTTGTGTGAACCCTTTCGTCAAATCAAAACGAAAGCCATCCACCTTATATTCCTTCAACAAGAATTGCAGATTACGCTTCACAAACTTACGCACCAATGGGCTTTCATGATTGAGATCATGGAACACGCTATAAGGATGAGGTGCTTCCACATTGAAGTATGGATTATTCTTTGCAGTCTTATCACCATCCCAATAGAGTTTAGCCAGCGGATTATTTCCTGTAGCATGATTATAAACCACATCCAGAATAACTGCCATACCAGCCTCATGACAAGCATCAATGAACTGCTTATACATTGTTTTTGTCCCATAAGCTTTATCCATCGCAAAGAAAAAACAAGGATTATACCCCCAACTGTCATTGCCGTCAAACTCCTGCACCGGCATCAACTCAATAGCGTTGACACCCATTTCTTTCAAGTAAGAAAGCTTTCCCATCGCACCGTTAATGTCACTCGTAGCCGTAAAGTCGCGCAAGTGCAATTCATATATCACTAATTGCTTAGGATTTGCTATTTTAAAATCATTATATTTCCAGTTATAACTATCTTTCTGTATCTTGAAGGTCGAAACGATTCCTACCCCTCCCTTAGGATAAACCAGGTTTTCATTATAGGTAGAAGCTGAAATATCTTTATCATTATCAGGATCCAGTATTTTTTCAGTATAAGCATCTGCCAAATGAATTACTTCACCTTCCTTTGTACCCACATAGTATTGGAAAGCATACTCTTTACCAGCATCTAACCCCGCCAACGTAATCCACCAACATCCGGAAGCATCATCACGATACATCTGCGACTTTTCGTCATTACTTAAGGTCCAATTGTTAAAGTCACCCACAACATGTGCAAAATCCTTATGATTTCCATTCACATCTTTATCATAAAGTACCAGTGTCACTGTAGAATTATCCATTATGTTGATACCTTCGACCATATCAGCCGGTACAGCGGCAGTTTTAATCTCACCGGGTGCAAATCCTTCATATTTTGTATCAGTTACCGCTATAAAGGAATCAGTATCTATTCCTTTTTTACTACCATCCGCACTACGAATCACTATTCCAAGTTGGTTCACCGGTGTCTTTCCACTCCCAAACCACTCCCGGATATTCGGACTCAATGTAATACTCCAAATATTAGCCTCAGATAAAGTCATCTTACATTTATCTTTGTTTTCTGCCCACTCTGCAGGCACGAATTGCCAACGACCTTCACTGACAACACCAATATGTACATACACATCTCCTTTATACTCATAGAGGGCAGACTTTGTATCCGCTTTAAACGTAATGACAAGAGACTGATCAGCATCTGGTACCACCGGTGTATAACTCAGACCAGCAGGAATTGCAATTGCATTGGCAGCTTGAGTGACGGATATTTCTTCCCTTTTTGAACCGGATATAATATTCAATTGTGCTGTACGCGCTATTCCAGTTTCATTTTTAGCAACAGAAACCATAATCGTAGCTTTTCCTGACAAGCCTTTTGCCGGATTGATACTGCACCAGCCAATATCCTCACCACTCAGCTCAGCAGTCCATTGATATCCGGCCTCAAAACTGACACTTTGTGAAGAAGCAGCTTCAGCAAAGCTAAAACCTTGTTCAAAAATAGCTTCACTACCGGAGGCAGGAGTCAAATATTCCTGAAACTCCTCTTTGTTGTCACTACATGCCGTGAATGCCAGCAGCACGCTGAAGCATATCAAATGCCATAAAACAAGATTCTCACGTTGAACGATAATTTTCATAATATGAAGTATTTAAAGTTATCACTTCACAAATATAACCGGAAAAGAAAGGGCAAATCAATTAACGTAAAGGAAAACGAGAACAATATCACGAAAACGTTTGCATATCAAACAGAAAGAGGAGACCTTACACAATATAATAGTATAGGGTCTCCTCTTTTATTAAAATCCAGCCGTCAGAATCTAATTATTCTATACTCTAATGCATTCAGTTTAATTTCATTCATCAATTCCAGAGGTTTATTTTCGTAAATATCAGTAGCTACATGATGCTTCCAACCCTCCGGTAAGATAACAGAAACATCTCTATTACGCACATTAACCAATATCATAAAAGCATCTTTACCATCACTTTTCTGATACATCAAGACGTCTGAAGCAGGATACCCAGTTAATATTCCTTTCCGAAGTGCAGGATATTTATTATACAATCCCATTAAACACCCATATTCTTGATAAATATCCGAACATTCGGACCAATCCACGGATGTATATGCAAAAAAATTAATAGGAGCCTCATGTCCAATTTCTTGTGAACTATAAATCAATGCTCCACCATGCAAAAAAACTGTTCCAACAAAAGCAGCCATAGCTGCCCTTTCACTTCCTAACTCCACAATTGGCGACATTTTAGAAGCCTCATCATGATTGGTAATAAAACGTAATTTCATTTTTCCTGCCGGAATTGAGTCATACTCGCTCCAATCCACCTCCAACAAGCGTGCCGCACTACTATCATTAACGAAAACATCCCGCATCGCCTCCATCAAATCCCAAGCATAGTTCATATCAAATCCTGCATCAAAATGATCTTTGCGCTTACCTTCTGCCAACATTAACAATTTCCGATTTGGAATAGCCCTCAGAGAATCAACAGCTTGCTTCCAGAAAGTATATGGAACATAATCAGCAGCATCACAGCGAAAACCATCTACACCAACTTCTTGTATCCAATATTTCATAGCATCAATCATTGCAAGGCACATATCTGCATTATCGTAGTTCAAATCTGCCACATCATTCCATCCCGTTCCTGCAGGAGAAATTATATTTCCGATACTATCCTGAGTATACCACTCTTTATGTTCTTTAATCCAAGCATGGTCCCAAGATGTATGATTAGCAACCCAATCTAAAATTACACTTATTCCTTTTTCATGGCATAATTCCACTAAACGCTTAAATTCTTCTACTGTTCCAAATTCAGGATTTATTCTTTTATAATCTTTGATACAATAAGGAGAATTCACCGTATTTACCTCACCAATCTCATAGATTGGCATAAACCAAACAACATTAACACCCAAAAACTGAATAGAATCAAGATGTTTTGATATGACATTAAATGCATTCTTCAGAGCAAAAACACGTGGATTGATTTCGTACATCACAACGTCTTCTACAGCAGGTAATACTTGCTTTTGTTCAGTAACTATCTCGCGTTTTCCGGCACAAGCATACACTGTCAATAATACAAGTATAGTATAAAATAAATTCCTCATCTATTTACAATTCATTGGTCTGACAAATAAAAAAGGATTAAAGGTCCCCCCTTAATCCTTTTTCTATAAATAAGAGAGCCTTAATTGGCTGTCATTGTAGCATTCTTAGCTTCTGGATCCAATACAATCGTGTATGTTCCAGCTGAAACTTTAATATTTCCACCATCCTGCGTCAGCGCACCTAAACTACCACCAAAGTTTATAGTCCAAGCTGCATCCCATCTGAATTTCATTTCACCATCACCTAATGTAACAGTCACCGACCACTTTTGCGTTTCAGCATCATAATCCATTAAAGTGCCTTTATCCCATCCACCAGGAGTAGCATCACCAATAATCTCCCAACCTGTCTTATCCAAAGTAGCAACCATCTTCTTAGTATCGGCACCTACTCGATAATAACCGGCAGCCTCAATCTTAACATTACCGCCATCACCGATAACAAACGTAGTTGATGTCTTAGCCTCATTCCAAGTAATATCTCCAACAACACCAATCCACGTACCAGAATCATAGAACTTGAATTCTGTATCGGCAGGGAAATAGTGAGTGCCAGTATATTTGAAATCACGAGCTGCAGATTCTACCTTATAGCAATCATCAGCTTCCGGCTTCCAACCATCACCACTCTGATAGCTACCAGGCAATGTCATTGCAGAGCTAGAAAGCTCAATCGTTGTTTCTTCCATACTATAAGTATATTTTCCTGCATTAGTCAAATTTAAAGTAATAATATAGGGACTTGCCTTTACCACTTTGAAATTTTGACCTCCAGCAACCAAGTTACCGGCCAACTCAGAAAGTTTACCTTCTTCTGCTCCATAATTGAATCCCCAGTCATTATTGGCTCTAAATTTGAATTCCTTATCGAGCAACGGAGTAACCACTGTCCAAAGACGAGTAGTGGTATCGTATTCCATCTGGGTATCTTTGTCCCAACCACTAGACGTAGCATCTCCAATTACTCCCCAAACCAGCCCTTTCTCTGATTGGGTTACCTTACCTTCTGCATCTAAAGTAATTTCAATGAAACCTTTACCATCAGCAGTAACTTGCTGGTCTTTAGCCAATACTTTCGTAAGGTCTGCACCATCAATGATTGCATAAGAAGCAGCACCATCAAAATTGGCATAACCACTATAAATGCCATCACCGTCAGGGTCACCTATCAAATAGGCAGTAGTGTAGTCCCAATCAGGATAGCCAACAGCTACATAAGCATACTTCCATGTAATATTATCTACATTAGGGTCATAAGGTGTAGCCTTAAAAGTTATTGAGTTACTAGCTGCATCAGTATAAGCATCATATGCCTCAGAAACCAAAGAAACAGTAAAATCATACGTTTGCCCCGGATATGCTCCTACCTTAGCCAATAAAGAATTCATTTCACTATTTGTAAATGCCAGTTTTGCATCCCCTGTTTCTCCTATTACAATACTCTTATTGGTAGAAGTATTTGTTAGAGTTACAACATAATTAACTACTGCAGAAACTCCATAATCTGCCTTATCCCAAGCTATTTCCGGAAATTGCGCATCCTTATTGTCTTTAGTAATAGTAATGTCTGTTTGGGAAAGCGCATGCAATGCAGCAGCAGTCTTCAATTCCAATATGGGGGTAGCATCCTCCTCACAAGACATCAATGCGAAGATTCCAGCCAAAAGTAAATAAATATATTTTGTCTTCATATCATTCATGTTTAATCATTAATATTAGTATCCTTCATTCTGTACCAGGTTCTGATTAGAACCAACATCGTCTGAAGGCAAGGGGAACACTTGATAAAAGCTTTCAACAGATTTTCCTGCCGCAACTCCACCCTTCCATGGCCAAACATAATCAGCAGAAGTATATTTACCGAAGCGAATCAAATCTGTACGTCTTTGAGCTTCGTAGAATAGCTCACGTGCGCGTTCATCCATCATAAAGTCCAAAGTAAAATCACTATCGGAAATAGGTGCGGACGCCTTGTCTGAATATGCACGTTTACGCAAATCATTTACATATCCCAAAGCCTCTGTTTTTGTTGCTCCTTGTCCGCCACGAAGAACAGCTTCTGCTAAATTCAAATAGATTTCACCTAAACGGAATAATGGATAATCTGTCCAAGCTTCCGCAGATGCAGGTTTACTTCCATCTTTATTCACATTATAAAACTTGGTAACGGGAATGCCATTATTGACAAAATCAGCCTCATTTGTGATCTCAATATTTGTGGTAGCTTCTGTACGCAACATTGCTTTACGAGTATCCTTATCACTGCTATCCTCTTTTTCAAAGATATTATATAAAGACGACTTAGCTCTAACACCTTGCCAACCTCCCTTTGCATTCGTTTCTTCTTGAAAATCAGCAGAACCCCAGCATAACAAAGCTGTCATACCTCCCCAGGTCATTGTATCTTCACCTTCATATCTCAATGGGAAAATCATCTCTTTGGATTGGTCATTATCAGCTTTGAACATATCGCCATAAACCGGTTCCAATTGGTAACCTGCTGAAATAATCTTTTTAGAATAAGTCACACATTCAGTATATTTATTTACACCTACATACGTGTCTGCATTCAAATACAAGCGAGACAATGCAGCCCACAGAGCAGCTTTATTAGCATGTCCATAATTATCATTAAATCCAACTACAGGATCAAGCATATCACTTTCACATGCCAACATTTCACTTTCAATGTATTCAAATAATTGATCTTTCATAATTTGTTGTGGACGAACGCTACCAATAGGGCTGTTTTCATCTACAAACGGAACATTACGATACAAATCCAAAGCATACAGATACATCAAAGCACGCATAAAACGAGCTTCTGCACGGAAAGTTTTAATAGAAGCCTTTACTTGCTCTGAACAACCTCGTGAGGCAAGTTTATCATCAGTTGTTTCACGTAAAAACGCATTTGACAAGTTAATCTGATAATACAAACGATAATATGATCCTTTGATCCATGGACTTGAAGCAGCCCAAGAAATATGATTGAAGTCTGGAATACCAGGATCATTCCAGCAACAATGAGCGATATCAGAAGCCAATTCCTGCATATTCCACAATACGCGAATAAATGAAGCCTGAGAACCACCGTCAATGCCGACAACATCCTGGTCTGAGTCTCCACCTGCATTACCACCTATTACCAAACCTGCATATATTTTAGCCAAACTTTGTTCATAAGCTCCTATCTCCTTTCCAAAAACGACATCCGAAACCAATTCATCCTTATCCAATGGAACCGTATCCAGATCGTTCACACAAGAGGTAACCCCTAACATCGTACTCAAAAGGGCTGCCGACAATATATATTTATATTTTAATATTTTCATAACTTCATTGATTAAAAATTAAGATTCAAGCCTAACATAAATACACGAGGGCGAGGATAGATATTATTATCAACTCCACTACCGCTAATTTCAGAATCCAAACCATCATATTTGGTAATAACAAACGGATTCTGTACCGTGACATAAACACGTGCACTTTGTTTATCATTGAACAGCTTGTTAAAAGTGTATCCTAATGAAATATTGTCCATCCGTACAAAAGAAGCATTCTGAACATAGTAACTAGAACGATATTGCCCTGTCTTGAAATTTGTTTTCCATGCAGAAGTCAAACGATTTTTCAAGAAACCAGTTTGGTCATACATTTGTGAACCATCCCAAGCCTCACGATTGGATTGTACATTGTTATAAGCATAGTTTCCAATACTTGCACGCAAAGCAAATGACAAATCCCAATTCTTATAAGACAATTGAGAAGTTAATCCCATAAATACGTCAGGAGCAGACTTTTTGTAAGCGACCAAATCTTCTTCGTCTATTTTATTATCCCCATTTTGATCAACATAAGCACCTTCTATCGGATTTCCAGCCTTATCATAAAGTTGTTCCCATACATAGAATGAATTATAAGGATGATCAACAGCATTTATCATGATATTATAACCGGTTGCTCCATCAATACCAGTATGAATCACACCTTTATAAGCCGGGTCATCATTAAATGTCAATTTGGTAATTTCATTTTTATTATAAGAGATGTTATAACTCAATGTCCAGTCCCAATCTTTTGTCGTGATAGGATGAGCCGTCAAAGTAAGTTCAATACCTTTATTCTCCAATGTACCTACATTCGTCAACAACTGGTTACTAAAGTTTGTACCGGCAGGAGCTGTAACTGTATTCAGCAAATCATCAGTTTTACGATAATACAAATCAAGAGTACCTGTCAATTTGTTGTTCAATACACCGAAATCCAATCCAATATTGTAAGTTGTAGTTTCTTCCCATTTCAAGTTTTCATCATAAGCTTGAGGAGCAATCAATGAATACTTGTTATTACCAAAATAATAATTTGCTCCAGCTTTGGAATACATATAGCGAGCCATATAAGGATAGTCACCATTATTCAGGTTTTGCTGACCAGTAATACCATAGCCCAAACGCAACTTCAAATCAGAAAGCCAATCCACTCCCTTCAAGAAATTCTCTTCTTTCATCTTCCATGCCAAAGCAACTGAAGGGAATAATCCCCAACGATTGTCTTTATTGAAACGTGAAGAACCATCATTACGCAAGGTAAATGTCACCAAATAACGATTCAATAATGTATAATTCAAACGCCCAAAGAAAGAAACAAGATAGTTTTCAGTTGAATAATCTTCCATATCCTTATAGAATTCCTTACCAGTTTCTTCAGCTTTTACTGTAGAATAAGGATATTTGGTCCATGTAGAATTATAGAAATGCTGCCAAGAATAACCGCCCATAACATCGACATGATGTGCACCAAACTCTTTAGCATAATTCAAATAGAAATCCAGCAATGTATTCCGCTTCAATTGATAATAGCTGCTATTTTCCCCAAACCCAGTTTTATAGTTACCTTGGCACCAAGTCATAGGAGCATTATCTTCTATAATAACATCACCTTCACTCTTAGACACGTCGTAACCTAAATTCAAGTTTGCTCTCAATTCGGGCAGGAAATGAAACTTATAGTCAATTTGTGCATTACCAATACTTCTATAAACAGTTGATTCGTCATGCTTTGAATCTAAAATAGAAACGGGATTAGCCAAACCAATATCAACCGGTGTAGGATTATTGCCACTTTTCATATACATAAAGTAGCCGTTACCATAGGGATTTCCATCCATGTAAATAGGCTGTGTCGGATCATATTGCGTCGCCATACCTATCGCACCAGTATCTGCAAAACGGTTTGTATTATAAATACCTTTCACATTCAACTGAATATTCAATTTCTTATCAAAGAAATTAGGATTCAAGCTAATAGCACCAGTCAAACGCTCCATATTAGAAGTCTTCAATATACCATTTTCATTGGTATAAGAAACTGATACACGATAGGGCATGTGTGGTATAGCACCAGAAACATTAACATTGTGGTCTGTACTGAAAGAGGTTTTGAATATTTCATCCTGCCAATCAGTATTTGCCTGACCTAATGCTTTAAACTGAGCACTTGATTCACCGAATTTAGAAGTCACAAATTCTCTAAATTCATTTGCAGACATTACATCTACTTTATTGGGTCTTGTATTAATAGAGAATGTACCGCTATAACCAACTTGTACACGCCCAGACTTTCCTTTTTTAGTATTAATAATAATAACACCGTTAGATGCACGAGAACCATAAATGGCTGTTGCAGAAGCATCTTTCAAAATAGTAAAAGTCTCAATATCATTGGGATGGACAGTAGCCAAAGGATTTGACATACCATTAATACCACCGTCATCTACAGGCACACCGTCAATAACAATCAACGGATTATTGGATGCAGACATAGAAGAACCGCCACGCACACGAATTGTAGCACCAGCTCCCGGAGCACCACCGTCAGTAATCACACTTACACCGGCAGCTTTACCAACCAACATATCAGTAGCAGATGTAACAGCACCTTTTACCATTTTATCTGCACTAATAGCCGTAACAGACCCAGTCAAATCATTCTTTTTGGCTGTACCGTAACCAATTACGACCACCTCGCCCAACAATTCCGCATCATCTTGTAATGTAATAATTACTGAAGGAGCAGCAGCTACTTCTTGCGTCTTGTATCCGATAAAAGACACGACCAACGTAGCTCCCTGAGGAACTGTCAATGTAAAATTACCATCAAGGTCAGTGATTGTACCATTCGTGGAATTTCCTTTTTCCACTACATTTGCGCCTATCACTCCTCCCAAAGCATCTTTTACATGCCCTTTCACGGTGATGTTCTGTGCATAAGCGCCTACAGACAAGAATAACCCTAACATTAGGGTAAGAATCGTTTGACAGATTCTAAGATTAACTTGCTTCATGCATTTAATAAATTAAAGTTAACAATATTAATTACCTATATAATTATTCGAAAAATAATTTTCGTACTTTTGTTTTCTAACGTCTTTCAAGTACCCAAAACATAACGCAACAAAAATATGCTTTATTAATTTAGTAAAATGTAAGGGAAGTGCAAAATGTGAAGTTCAGGCAATGCAAACGATTGCATATTTCATCTTTCAGCACCTTCACCTTTTTCTCCCAAACTCCCTATTCATCGGATTTTCCGGTGAAACCTCTTTCTTTCGTGCCGCCGCATCTCACAAGTAACTTTCCCGACTATCATACGAATCGCATATCCACCTTTGATTCCGCATTTTTCCCTCCTAACATAACTTGTTATGATTCAACAGACAACTACTGCAAAAATCCGCAACAGCTTTGCAGTAATACTGCAACAGCTTTGCAGTGTCGCTGCAACCAGCTTTGCAGTAGCGCTGCAACAGCTTTGCAGTGTCGCTGCAACCAGCTTTGCAGTGTCGCTGCAACAGCTTTGCAGTAACTTTGCAACAAGTTTGCAATGACACCGCATTCCCATGCAGTGAAGCAGACAACAAGCAATTGCCAATCTGCGCGCCCTTAACCGAGGGCGGGTACAAGATAAAACAAGTTTCACCGAAAAAGCCGATGAATAGGGAGTTTGAGAGAAAAGGTGAAAGGGCTGTCTGCCGGACAAAGGTTGCCGTCCTTATCTACGACGCGGACAGTGATATACGCCAAGTCTTTACCGAAGCTTGCTTTTCAAGGTCTTGCATAACCGCTACCTCCAGCAAATCGTTGTTGCGGTCGAATAGACCAAAGATGTCCTAATCATGAGAAGTGCAGCAGGAAAAGATAAGTATGGTCTTTCTCATTCTTCTTTAAAAGATTTTGTTAATATAATTATTTAAAAGCATCCATTATCACAGTGGGGCGGCCGTCTTCTGTGAATGCCCCCAGCCGATATTGGTTCGGCCTGCATTCCGGTTCCCAGTAGAACACGCCCTTGCAGCGTCCGCCGGTATTCTCCTTGCACTCTTTCAGGATACGTACCAGTTGGCGTTTCCCTTCTGCCAGCACGGAAGCACTTGCCAGATTCCCTTTGTCGTCGGCACACTCCATGCCGGTTTCCACCACCATCACATCACAGTTGTATTTCCGGGCTACGCTATTAATATTGGCAATACACTCGGTGATAGTTTTATCAGCTGTATATTCCTTATGCTCGAGCATCGTCCAGTAAGGATAGAGCGACATGCCTATCATATCCCACTTACCGCCATTGGCTCTCAGTTCATCAAAGAACCAGGTATACAATTCGTTGTCATATCCATTGTCCAGATGGACGATGACAATGGCATCGTCGAAGACGGACTTTACCGCATCGTATCCTACATTGATAAAAGCAGCCAGGTTGGCAAAGTTCTCACGGTATTTCACTTCCTCGGAAGTGCTGCCGGAATCCTTTACATCACATTCCCTCACATCATAGGACGCACCACTCAATGCAGCATCTTCATCCCAGAGCATCCCCGGACGGATTTCATTACCTACCTGAACCCACTTGGGAGTAACTCCTGCCGCTTTCAGCGCATTAAGTACATCGGCAGTATGACCGGCGACGGCTTTCTTCAAGTCGGCTAAGTTCAGTTCTTTCCATGCAGCAGGCTTATGCTGCTGTCCAGGGTCGGCCCACCAGTCACTGTAATGGAAGTCTACCATTACGTCCATGCCCAGCTCTGCGGCACGCTTGGCTTTCGTCACCAAATCGGCCGTATTGCACCAGTTATCGTGCTCTTTAGGATTGAACCATACTCTGAGTCGAACCGCATTCAGGCCCAAATCCTTCATCAGCTGAAAACAATCGGTCTCCACACCGGAGGTATTGTAGAATTTCATACCCTTATGTTCCATCTCCGTCACCCAACTGATGTCGGCACCTTTAGCAAAGTCCGTAGCCAGAGATTCCTCCTTATCGGGAAGTCCGCCGACGCTGGGATCTGTTTCATTATTGCTGCTGCATACAAATACGGCAAAGGCAATACAAAAAAAGAAAGTCAAGAATTTCATGTGTTTCATGGCAATATCATCATTTATTGTATACCGCAAATATAAGCATTTAGGGAATACAGAACCGTAATTCGCCTTAATTTGTCAAAGCATAAGAAACCGCAATCGTTTGCACAAACTTACAACCCGATAAACCTCAACGGATAAGCACAATTTACCTTATTACGTTATTTTTGCAATCGGATTAAGGAAGTTTACCTTATCTTTGTCCTCAAAACTATACCATGAATAAACCGCAAATTACCATCAAGGATATTGCCCGGGCGCTGAATGTCTCCCCTTCCACCGTGTCAAGGGCGCTGAAAGACAATCCGGACATCAGCAAGGAAACACGTGACCTTGTCCATGCCTATGCGCGCGAACATAATTATAAGCCCAATGTACTGGCTGTAAACCTCCGCGCAAGCCGCAGCAACACCATCGGCGTCATTGTTCCCCAACTGGTACACCACTTCTTTTCCTGCGTATTGAGCGGAATTGAGAAAGCGGCGGCGGATGCCGGTTATAATATCATAGTAGCACAAAGCAACGAATCGTATGAGCAGGAAGTGAAGATTGTGCATTCTTTCCTTGCCGCCCGTGTCTGCGGAGTCATCGCTTCACTTGCCAAGGACACTTCGCGATACGACCATTACCAAGAATTGCTGAACAATGACATCCCCGTCGTCTTTTACGACCGCATCTGCACGGGACTGAAAACCGAACGAGTAGTGGTAGACGACTATGCCGGCTCTTTTGCCGCAGTGGAATACATGATACAGACCGGATGCAAGCGTATCCTTTTCTATGGTGCGGCTCCCCACCTGGAGATTACCAAAAACCGCCGGAACGGCTATCTGGATGCCATGAAGAAGTATAAGATTCCGGTGGACGACAGCATGATTCTGTTGTGCGACACCCGCGAACGCGCCATCTCCATCACTCCCGACCTGCTGGAAAGCAAAAAACGCCCTGACGGCTTCTTTGCCATCAACGACGAGACAGCCTCGGGCATACTGTATGCCTGCAAACTGGTCGGCGTAAAAGTTCCCGATGAAGTATCCATCTGCGGATTCACTGACGGAGCCATTGCCCAAAGCACCGACCCGAAGCTGACTACCGTGGAACAGCATGGCGAGGAAGTGGGTAAAAGCGCTTTCAGCATTCTGACCGGAAAGCTGGAAGGAGAAGAGAAAAGCAGCAACAAGATAGTACGTACCAATCTGGTGATAAGAGGAACTACGAAATAATAAAACATATTAAACCATCATGAAAGTAAAACCCGATTTAAGTTTTTGGAAGCTATGGAACATCAGCTTCGGTTTTTTCGGCGTACAGATTGCATACGCTTTACAGAGTGCAAACATAAGCCGTATCTTTTCCACTTTGGGTGCAGACCCGCATAATTTGAGTTATTTCTGGATACTTCCGCCGTTGGCAGGTATCATTGTACAACCCATCGTGGGAGCTGCCAGTGACAAGACCTGGACACGCTTCGGACGGCGCATTCCTTATCTGTTTATAGGTTCGTTGGTAGCCGTACTCGTCATGTGCCTGCTGCCCAATGCCGGAAGCTTCGGCATGGCAGTAAGCACGGCCATGATTTTCGGACTGGTATCGCTGATGTTCCTCGACACCTCCATCAATATGGCCATGCAACCCTTCAAAATGATGGTGGGCGACATGGTGAACGAGAAACAAAAAGGACTCGCCTACTCCATCCAGAGTTTTCTCTGCAATGCAGGCAGCCTGGTGGGCTATCTCTTCCCGTTCATCTTTGCATGGATTGGAATCAGCAATACAGCTCCCCAAGGCGTAATCCCCGACTCGGTGATTTACTCGTTCTACATCGGAGCGGCCATCCTTATCTTCTGCGTCATCTACACTTCGATTAAAGTAAAAGAGATGCCGCCTGCCGAATATGCAGAGTATCATGGCATCACCGAAGAAGAAGAACACGAAAAGACCAACATGCTGAAGCTGCTCATAAAGGCTCCGAAAGCATTCTGGACTGTCGGACTGGTACAGTTCTTCTGCTGGTTTGCCTTCATGTTCATGTGGACTTATACCAACGGCAGTATCGCTGCCAATGCCTTTGATGCTCCTACAGTAGAGCATCTGGTGGATGGCGTTACCAAAGTAGTGCTCGACACCAAGAGCCTGCAATACCAGAATGCCGCTGACTGGGTAGGCGTGCTGTTTGCCGTGCAAGCCATCGGCTCCGTGCTTTGGGCCATCTGCATACCGATGTTCAAAGACCGCCGCCGGGTCTACTCACTCAGCCTTGTTCTGGGAGGTATAGGCTTCATTTCCACCTACTTCATGCACGACCCTTATATGCTGTTCATTTCCTTCCTGCTGATAGGTTGCGCATGGGCTGCCATGCTGGCACTGCCGTTCACCATCCTGACCAACGCACTGAGCGGAGGACACATGGGTACTTATCTTGGACTTTTCAACGGAACTATCTGTATCCCGCAGATTATAGCGGCAGCCTTGGGCGGCACCATCCTTGCCTTGTTTACTCCCAAAGGAGCACTACCTCCCGAAATCAATATGCTTGTGCTGGCAGGAATCATGCTGATAATCGGTGCCGCCTGCGTATACCTCATCAAAGAGAACCAAGGAGAAAAAAGCAAGTAAGCACACACCTCCGAGACATAACGCACAAAGAACCGAGACCGGCACACCGTACAAAGGACAGCCGTTATCTTTGTAATAAAGACATGAATCATACCGTATAATTATGGCAATCATACGATATGATTCATGTCTTTATTACATACCGTATGATTGTTACCTCTTCTCCTGACCGTACATAGCACCTATTACTGACGAGACTACCAGCCCTCCGGCAAGAAAGCAGGTGAAAAAAGCCTGCCGCACGCTTGTTTTTTTCCTTTTCATTTCTTCTTTATTTCCGCATATTGCTTAACTTTACGGCGATAACTACAGAAAACACGTCGCCATGAAGAAATACCTCAAGACCGATGAATGGAATATCATCGAAGACCAGTTCCACCCCGACTGTCAACGGATGTCGGAAAGTATATTCAGCCTCGGAAACGGACGTTTCGGGCAACGGGGGTATTTTGAGGAGCCTTACAGCAGTGACAGTTACCGTGGTTCATTTGTGGCCGGCATCACTTTTCTGGACAAGACCCGCGTAGGATGGTGGAAGAACGGATTTCCCCCATATTACACCCGCATACCCAAGGCTGCCGACTGGAGCCGCATCAACCTGCGCCTCATCGATGAGGAACTCGATTTGGCAGATTGGGATGTCGACAGCTTCAACCGCCGCCTGGATATGAAGGAAGGTATCTCTTACCGGGACATGGAGGTGACATCTCCTCGCGGAAACCAACTCCGCATCCATGTAGAACATATCACAAATATGGCAAGACCCAACCTCTGCCTCATCAAGTACAGCGTATCTTCCATCAACTATACCGGCAGAATCTCGCTCGTGCCCATCCTTGACGGAAATATGGTAGACAATGCCGACCTGCCAAGCCTGAAAATATGGAACATCCTGCGTTCCGGTTCTACCAGTGACTGTGCCTATCTTTGGACACAGACCCGCCGGGAAGACGCACAAGTGTGCTACGCCATGACTTACCACTTCTTCAAAAACAACAAAGAAACCACTGCCAACCCCATACGGATAGAAAAGGAAAAGCAGACCGGTTTCAGCGTAGGTGCCGACGTGAAACCCGGAGACAACGTGACTCTCATCAAATATACCGCCATCGCTTCTTCCCTCTATCACGAACGGAGTGAATTGGTAGAGCACTCCGTGGCCGAGGCACTCGAAGCCAAGAGCATAGGCTGGAATACGCTGGTAGAAGAGCATCGAAGGGCCTGGCAGGAAATCTGGGACGAAACGGATGTCGTCATCGAAGGGGACCCGGAAGCTCAGCAAGGTATCCGGTACAACATATTCCAGCTGTATCAGACTTACCGGGGAGATGACCCACGCCTGAACATCGGCCCCAAAGGATTCACCGGAGAAAAATATGGAGGTAATACTTACTGGAACACGGAATTGTGCTGTGTACCGTTTTTTCTGTTATCCACTCCTAAAGAGATTGCAAAGAACTTACTGGCATATCGGCACCACCAGCTTTCCAAAGCCATAGAAAATGCCCGAAAACTGGGTTTTAAGGAGGGTGCTGCGTTGTTTCCGCAGGTAACCAACAACGGAGAGGAATGCCACAGCGAATGGGAAATAACCTTCGAGGAAATCCATCGTAACAATATCATTGTCTATGCCATCGTTCAGCATGCAGTGTTGACGGGCAATATGGACTATATTGCCAAAGATGGTCTGGAAGTAATGATTGCCGTCAGCCGTTTCTGGAGCCAACGGGTATCCTTCTCACAACCCAAACAAAAATATGTCATACTGGGAGTTACCGGCCCGAATGAATATGAAAATAATGTGGACAACAACTGGTACACCAACTATTCCTGCATACAGTGCCTCAAGATGACCCTCCGTTTTCTGGAAATGGTGGCACAGCAATATCCGGATGAATATGCCCACATACGCCGTATCACCAATCTCGACCAAGTGGAGGAAAGCGCCCGGTGGAGAGACATCATCGAACACATGTACCTGCCGGAAGACAAGGAACGGGGCATTTTCATCCAGAATGACGGCTATATGGATAAAGTACTGGAAAGTACAGACAACATTCCTGCCGAAGAACGCCCCATCAACCAACATTGGTCATGGGATCGCATTCTGCGCTCTTGCTACATCAAGCAGAGCGACGTATTGCTCGGACTTTACCTTTATTATTTCTATTTCGACACGGAAACCGTCCGCCGCAATTTCGAGTTCTATGAGCCGATGACCGTACACGAATCCTCCCTTTCTCCCCACATCCATTCCATCCTGGCTGCACGCATCGGTAAAGTGGAAAAAGCTTACCAACTTTTCCTGCATGCCACACGACTTGACTTGGATGACTACAACAACGAAGCAGACCAAGGTCTGCACATTACCAGTATGCCCGGCAGCTGGCTGGCCATCGTACGCGGATTCGCAGGCATGCAGGTATTGAAAGGGACATTGTGTTTCTCCCCCGTCATACCACAAAAATGGGACAGCTATTCATTCAAGGTAAATTATTTAAGGAACACGCTTCACATACGGGTAGGAAAAGAAATAGAAATCTCGCTTACAGCAGGCAGCAAAGTGGATATACAAGTCTACGGACACCAATATACGCTGGAACGGGGAACGGAATTGAAAATCAATGTGCCAATATGCTAATGTGCCAATAACCTGCGGCGTGATAGCGCGGTATGAACATTGCGCAGCCAATTAGCACATTGGCACATTGGCACATTAAATCATCATTTATCATATAACCGGGAGAACATTTGGTTGTTTTCCCGGTTTTATGTTTTATATACTTGAACGAATAACCATACACTTGTTTACCAATGAAAAAAATGTTTCTTTTCGCCCTGGTTACGACGTTGCTCATCACGTCATGCGGGCAAAAACAAAAGGGTAGCAATACCCTTATCCGACCGGTGAATACTGCGCAAGTCAGCTCACAGACGATTATCCGCAAAGACTTCTCCGGAATGGTAGAAGCCGTGGAATATGTGAGGCTTGCCTTCCGCGTCAGCGGACAAGTCGTCAGCCTTCCGGTTGTAGAGGGACAGCGGGTAAAGAAGGGGCAACAGATTGCCGCCATCGACCCGCGTGACATCTCCCTGCAATATGCAGCCGACAAGGCTGCCTACGAAACAGCCGCCGCACAAGTGGAACGCAACAAACGGCTGCTTGACCGCCAGGCTATCTCCGTGCAGGAATACGAAATCAGCGTAGCCAACTATCAGAAAGCAAAATCCGCCTACGAGCTCTCCGGCAACAATATGCGGGATACGCGGCTGACAGCCCCTTTCGACGGTTCCATCGAAAAAAGGCTGGTAGAGAACTACCAGCGTGTCAATGCGGGAGAAGGGATTGTGCAGCTGGTAAATACACAGAAGCTACGAATCAAGTTCACCGTACCGGATGACTATCTCTATCTGCTTCGTGCCAAGGACGTAAAGTTCAAGGTGGTGTTCGACAGCTACCCCGCGGAGGCTTTCGACTCCAGACTGGAAGAGTATCTTGACATCTCCACGGCAGGGACGGGCATTCCGGTGACAATAGCAATTGACGACCCGCACTTTGACCGTGCACGTTATGACGTAAAACCGGGATTCACATGCAAAATAAAGCTGGCATCGGATGTCGCTCCTTTTCTTGAAGAAAAGCTGATGAATATACCGTTAAGTGCCGTGTTCGGTGACAGTGAAAACCAAAAAACGTATGTATGGGTGGTGGAGGACAATAAAGTCAGCCGCCGCGAAGTGAGCGTTTATTCTCCAACAGGAGAGGAAAACCTGCTTATCTCCAAAGGGCTGGAACCGGGAGAAACCGTTGTGACGGCCGGAGTATACCAGCTGACAGAAGGAGAAGCAATAAAGGTACTAATGTGATTAATCACATTGGCGCATCAGATTCCCATTTATCTAAAAAATATTCATTATGAATCTAGCCAAATATTCATTAGACAACACGAAGATTGTGTACTTCTTTCTGGCTGTGCTGCTTGTCGGCGGCATACTGTCGTTCGGCAGGTTGGGAAAGAAGGAAGACGCACCTTTCGTCATCAAGTCGGCAGTCATCACGACACGCTATCCGGGAGCGGAGCCGGCAGAAGTGGAACGGCTCGTCACCGAACCCATCTCCCGCGAAATACAGTCGATGAGCGGCGTCTACAAGATAAAGTCAGAGTCCATGTACGGACTCTCCAAGATAACCTTCGAGCTGCAACCGTCACTCTCTGCCGCATCCATTCCGCAGAAGTGGGACGAGTTGCGGCGCAAAGTACTCAACATACAGCCCCAACTGCCCGCAGGAGCTTCTGTGCCGACCGTCTCGGATGATTTTGGAGACGTTTTCGGCATCTATTACGGTCTGGTGGGTGACGAAGGTTTCTCTTACGAAGAAATGAGAAACTGGGCGGAACGAATCAAGACACAAGTCATCACGGCAGACGGTGTGATGAAGGTAGCCCTTTTCGGTACACAAACAGAGGTCATCCATATATTCATCTCCGTAAACAAGCTGGCCGGAACGGGCATCGACCCCAAACAGCTGGCCGGCCTGCTGCAATCGCAGAACCAGATTATCAATACGGGTGAAATCAGTACCGGAGAACAACAATTACGCATCGTGGCCAACGGTACCTACACGACTGTCGATGATATCCGCAACCAGATCATCACCACCTCCGGCGGACAAATCAGATTGGGCGACATCGCCATCATTGAAAAAGGGTACATGGAACCTCCCGGCAATATCATGCACGTCAACGGGAAGCGCGCCATCGGTATCGGCATCTCCACCGACCCGACAAAGGATGTGGTAAAAACCGGTGAACTGGTAGACCGGAGGCTTGCCGAACTCATGCCCCTCATCCCCGTGGGGCTGGAACTGGAAAGTCTGTATCCCGAAAATGTGATTGCCCAAGAAGCCAACAACGGGTTCATCATCAATCTGATAGAATCCATCCTGATTGTGATTGTAATCATCATGCTGGTGATGGGCATGCGTGCAGGAGTACTGATTGGCTCTTCCCTTATATTCTCTATCGGAGGCACACTGCTCATCATGTCGTTTCTTGGCGCAGGTCTGAACCGGACCTCCCTCGCCGGATTCATCATAGCCATGGGAATGCTGGTGGACAATGCCATCGTGGTGACAGACAATGCCCAGATTGCCATTGCCCGCGGCATCGACCGCCGGAAAGCGCTGATGGACGGTGCCACCGGTCCCCAATGGGGATTGCTGGGAGCAACGTTCATTGCCATCTGTTCGTTCCTGCCACTGTATCTGGCTCCCTCTTCTGTAGCCGAAATCGTGAAACCACTATTCGTAGTGCTGACCATTTCCTTGGGATTAAGTTGGGTGCTGGCGTTGACACAAACCACTACATTCGGCAACTTCATACTGAAAGCAAAGGCTAAAGATGGTGGTAAGGACCCATACGACAAGCCTTTCTACCATAAATTTGCCTTCATCCTCGGCACACTGATACGCAAGAAGGCGTTGACCCTTGGAAGCATTACAGCACTGTTCATCCTCTCCCTTATCGTCATGGGACTGATGCCCCAGAACTTCTTCCCTTCTCTGGACAAACCCTACTTTCGGGCAGATGTATTCTATCCGGACGGGTACAGCATCCGTGAAGTAGAAACCGAAATGAAAAAGGTGGAAGCGCATCTGATGCAGCAGCCGGAAGTGAAACGGGTATCCGTCACATTCGGCAGCACGCCGTTGCGTTACTATCTGGCCTCCACTTCCGTCGGCCCCAAACCGAACTTCGCCAATATCCTGGTAGAAGTAACGGACAGCAAATATACCAAAGAGTACGAAGAGAAGCTTGATGCCTACATGAAAGCCAACTATCCCAACGCCATCACCCGTACCATGTTGTTCAAACTCTCCCCTGCCGTAGATGCCGCCATCGAAATCGGGTTCATCGGCAATAATGCGGACACGCTGGTCATGCTGACCAACAAGGCTCTGGACATCATGCACCGTGACGGCGAACTTATCAACGTACGCAACTCCTGGGGCAATAAGATACCGGTATGGCATCCCGTTTACAGTCAGGAGCGCGCACAACCGTTGGGTATCTCCCGTCAAAGCATGGCACAGAGCATCCAGATCGGTACGAACGGCATGACACTTGGGGAATATAGGGAAGGAGACCAAGTACTTCCCGTTCTGTTGAAGAATAAAACCATCGACTCTTTCCGCATCAACGACTTGCGTACACTCCCCGTATTCGGCACTGCACGCGAAACAACCACTCTGGAACAAGTCGTCAGCCGGTTCGACCTCCAGTACAAGTTCTCCAATGTGAAAGACTACAACCGGCAGATGGTGATGATGGCGCAGGCCGACCCACGCCGCGGTGTGAATGCCATTGCCGCCTTCAACCGTATATGGAAGCAAGTGCAAGAGGAGATTGAAGTGCCCGAAGGTTACACCATGAAATACTTCGGAGAGCAGGAAAGCCAGGCAGAAAGCAATGCCGCACTGGCAGCTAACCTGCCGCTGACATTCTTCCTTATGTTCGTCACCTTGCTGTTTCTGTTCCGCAGCTACCGGAAGCCGATTGTTATCCTGCTGATGCTGCCGCTTATCTTTATAGGTATTGTACTGGGACTGGTGGTATTGGGGAAATCATTCGACTTCTTCTCCATCCTCGGCTTGCTGGGGCTGATTGGAATGAATATCAAGAATGCCATCGTGCTGGTGGACCAGATTGATACGGAAACCGCTGCCGGAAAAGCACCGCGTGATGCTGTTATCAGTGCAACGACCACCCGTATTGTCCCGGTGGCCATGGCATCGGGTACCACTATCCTGGGAATGTTGCCGTTATTGTTCGATGCCATGTTCGGCGGCATGGCGGCAACCATCATGGGTGGTTTGCTGGTAGCCTCGGCATTGACTCTATTCGTGCTGCCGGTGGCTTATTGCGCCATTCATAAAATCAAATGAGAGAACATTCAACAATTTACAGTTTACCAATTGAATGATGAAAACAAATATACTTATCCTATCATTACTGTGCTTCGGACTGAATGCCGGGGCGCAACAAACCTATCTGAGCCGCGAAGAATACCGCGACAAGGTAGAAGCATACAGCCAGATTCTAAAACAACAGCATCTGAAAACATTCGCCAGTACCGAGGCACGCAAGATTGCCTCCACCGGTTTCCTGCCCCAGATTGACATCACCGCCGAGGGTACCGCCAATCTCAATCATCTGGACCAATGGAACAGTCCGAAAGGAGACTACCGCCCTTATACCTATCAGGCACTTGCCACCCTGACCCAACCGCTTTATGCCGGAGGTTCCCTGATAGCTCAAAAGAAAATGGCCCAAGCCGACGAGGCACTGGAGCAACTTACCACAGAACTGACCCTCGACCAGATACACTACCAAAGTGATGCCGTCTATTGGAATGCCTCTGCCGCCCGTGCCGGCCTGACGGCAGCAACCACCTTTCTAAACATTGTACAACAGCAGTACGACATCATCCAAGACCGCTTCGACGAGGGTGCCATCAGCCGCACAGACTTGCTGATGATCTCCACCCGGCGTAAGGAGGCCGAATTGCAGTACATCAAGGCACGCCAAAAACATACCCTTGCTCTGCAACAGCTGAACATTCTGATGGGCTCGGAACCGAACGCTCCCATAGACAGCATAGCCGAAATAGATATACCGACTACCCCCATCATTCCTTTGGGCCTGGATGATGTACTGCCCCGCCGGGCAGAATATGCCAGTACCTCCGTGAACATCGCCCGCAGTGAAGCGCAACGGCATGCCGCCCTCAGCCGCTACAACCCACAAGTCAGCATGTTCCTCGCTACCGGTTGGGATACGGGAATCGCCTATATGGGGCAGGATGTACCTCATACTCCCGTCGTAGGGGTCAATGTCAGCATCCCCATCTTCCGTTGGGGAGCCCGCTTCAAGACAAACCGCCAACAGAAAGCCTATATCGGCATACAGAAGCTGCAACAAAGCTATGTAACGGACAATATCCTGGAAGAGCTCTCCGCAGCCACCACAAAACTGACGGAAACTGAACAGCAAGTCAGGACTGCCCGGGAGAATATGACACTCGCCGAAGAGAATCTGGACCTTGTCACTTTCTCCTATAATGAAGGAAAAGCCAGCATGGCAGATGTATTGTCCGCACAACTCTCGTGGACGCAGGCACACACCAACCTGATTGATGCGTATCTGGCAGAGAAAATGGCGGTAGCTGAATATAGGAAGGTGATTAGTGAATGAAATGCTCCTTAAAAAACATACAAAAAACTCCGGCATAGCTTTACAAAGCCATACCGGAGTTTCTTTATATTTTTCCTACAGACTGTTTATCCCAGGAACGAAATCAGCACACCCGCCGCAACAGCCGACCCGATTACACCGGAGATATTACTGGACATACAGTAATTCAGCACATGGTTCTTAGGGTCATATTTCGTTGCAATATCATTGCAGACACGGCTTGCCATGGGCACGGCACTCAATCCGGTTGCACCAATCAACGGATTAATCTTCTTTTTGCTGAACAAGTTGAACAGCTTTACAAAAAAGATACCGCCGGTAATGGACAGTGCAAACGCCAGGAAGCCGCCGATTACGATACCAATGGTCGTCCAGTTCAAGAAAGCCTCACTGGTCATGGTGGCACCCACGCTCAGTCCAAGGAAAATAGTAGCCGCATTCATGATACTGTTGGCTGCCGCATCGAACAGACGGCTCGTATCAGAACCTATTTCCTTAATCAGGTTACCAAACATCAACATACCAATCAAAGGCACTGCCGTGGGCACAAACAAGGCGACAACCGTAGTCACAGCAATCGGGAAGATAATCTTCAATACACGCAGATTCTTAATCTCGATTTTCGAAGGATACAGTTTCTCCTGCTCCTTCATGTTAATCATCAATTCCTTCTTGGTACAGAACAGCTTCACCACCATCGGAATGATGACCGGTACCAGCGCCATATAAGAATAAGCAGCAATGGCAATAGGACCCAGCAAATGAGGAGCCAGCTTAATGGTAGTAAAGATAGCGGTAGGACCATCGGCACCACCGATAATACCTAACGCACCCGCTTCCTGCGGAGTAAAACCCATCAACACGGCACAAAGCAGCACGGTAAAGATACCCAACTGGGCTGCTGCACCAAATATGGAGAGACGCAAGTTACGAAGCATCGGACCGAAATCAGTCATCGCACCCACACCCATAAAGATGACAGGAGGCAGGAAACCGGTCTTAATCAGCATGTAATAGATGAAGTTCATCAGTCCGAGGTCATGCGCGATTTCGTGCAACGGCATCTCCCAGACATTCTTCATCACCCCGCCTACCATGACCATTCCGTTCTCGTCCGCCTGAATCACACCCATGTCACCACCGGGAAAGTTGGCAATGAGCACACCGAAAGCGATGGGCACCAGCAACAGCGGTTCATAGTGTTTCTTGATACCTAAATAAAGCAGGATGAAAGCGATGGCATACATCACGAGGAACGACGGATCGGCAATGATGTTGCTGAAGGCCGTCATGTCATAGAGTTTTGCAAATATATCTTCCATTATCCTATCTTCATTAATACATCATCTTCAGAAACAGAATCGCCGGGGTTGACACAGATAGCCGTCACCGTTCCATCAAAATCCGCACGGATGGCATTGTATGTCTTCATGGCTTCGATATAGCAAAGCAGGTCGCCTTTCTTCACCTTATCGCCTACCTTCAACGAAGTTTCCTGCGTGTTCTTGGTCAGGAAGAACTTGCCTTCCAACGGAGCAGGCACATCCTGTCCTTCGCCTACGGAAGCAGAAACCTTGTCTGTGGCCGAGGCGGGCAGGTCGATATCGCCATAGGCTACCGTCACGCGGTAAGCCTGACCGTCCACCTGCACGGTGAGCGTCTTGGGTTTGGCATCGTCCAGCGGAGACTTGTCACGTTCGGCACGACGTTTTTCCACGTCTTCCAGGAAGTCTTGTTTTGCCTTGCCGCTCTTATAGGCCTCGTATTGAGCCGGGTGCATGGCGTACTCGAAGAGTTCTTCGTCGTCCTCGCCCAATTCCCATTTGTTTTCCTTCATCAGCTTGCGGTACTTGTCCAAAGCATCGGGGTAGTTGTCTTGCGGATTGCCGGTGAAAAACTTGCGTCCTTCGCGCTCCGCTTTTTCGATAAGTTCAGGAGCCAATTCACCCGGCAACTTACCGGCTTTGCCCAACAGCATATCCCAGATATCATCGGCAATCATGCCCCAGCGTTCCTTGCCCTTCTCCATAGCAATGACGTTCATCATGGAGAGGTTCTTGACGTACTGGCTGAACGGAGTCACCAATGGAGGATAACCTACGCGCGGCCAAACGTATGCCACTTCATTGAACAACTTAATGAGCAATTCGTCCTGCTTCATGAAAGGCAGGTTGCGTTTTGCCTTGTATTTGTTGATGGATTCCAAGTTGGACTCCAAGTCGGCCATCAGACTGCCCATCATGCCGCCCGGCAGTCCGGGACCAATCAGCAGGGAGTTCATCAAGCGGTTGCGTGGACTGATATACAAGCCGAGGAAGTCGTCCATAAACTCCTGGATGAGGGCACGTACCTTCATATATGCCTCCATATTGATTTCGGGCACCTGGAAGCCTGCATCTTTCAGCATAGCCTGCACGCTGAGCAAGTCTGCATGTCCCGTACCCCATGACAGCGGTTCCATGCCTACGTCGATATAGTCGCAACCCGCCTCGCACACTTCAAGAATGCTTGCCATATTGAAACCGGGACCTGCATGGCTATGGTACTGGATAGGAATATCGGGATGTGCCGCCTTGATGTTGGCCACAATCTTACCTAGAGAAACCGGACGTCCGATACCTGCCATATCCTTGATGCAGATTTCGTCGGCACCTGCCTTGATAAGCTGCAAAGCCATGTTCGTGTAGTATTCTACTGTATGGATAGGTGAATGGGTGATACAGAGCGAACATTGGGAAATCATTCCGGCATCGTGTGCATAACCGATGGAAGGGATGATATTGCGGGTATCGTTCAGACCGCAGAAGGTACGCGTGATGTCCGTACCCTGCGCTTTCTTCACCTTATAGAACAACTTACGCACATCAGCGGGCACAGGACTCATGCGGAGGCCATTGAGGGCACGGTCTAACATGTGGGTCTGGATACCGGCTTCATGGAACGGCTTCGTCCACTCGCGCACGGCTTTATTCGGATTCTCCCCAAACAGCAGATTTACTTGTTCAAAACCTCCGCCATTGGTTTCCACGCGCGCAAAACAACCCATCTCGATGATGGCGGGAGCTACTTTCACCAGCTGGTCAACGCGGGGTACATATTTTCCGGCACTCTGCCACATGTCCCTGAATACCAAGCTGAATTTAATTTCCTTTTTCATACTAATTTATTCGGTGTGTTTTTATTTTTATAATTGATTCAGATTTTTTCTACCTTAGCAACTTTACCCTTACCTTGTGTCACTACTGTTACGGCAGCACTGATAGCTGCCAGAATATTACCGGGGACAGGTGCGGGACCATTTGCCGCTGCTTTAGCCGGTGCCACCTCTTCGGGCGCATATTTATTCACCAATGCAATAAGAGCTTTTCCTAAGTTAATAACAATCAGCAGGATAGCGAAGACTGTTGCCATACCTACCACCATCAGCAAAAGTGCTGTATTCAAGTTCTCCATATTATAAATTATTAGTTATTCAGCCACATTTACGAAAAATCGCTCGAAATTAGCGATAATCCATTAAAGAAAGGCAGAGAAAAATGATAAAAGATGCTAAAAAGTAAAGCTTCCCGCACAACCAAGAGATTGTACGGGAAGCTTTTAGCATAGAAACTGTGTCGGTCATCAGTTACTTTCAAAGAAGGAGAATCAGCCCAACGGGTTCTCGCCTTGGTCACCGTCGTTGCCGCCGGGGTTGCCACTGTCGTCACTGCCGGTATTGCCGCCCGTAGAGGTAGAGGTCTTGCCCCATTCTTCCCAAACAATCTTCGTATTCACCATGCTGCGGGTAGTCACCTGACGGCCACTATTACGCTCCACTTCGGGCAGGAAACGAACGCGCACTCCGTTAATCAGCGAAGCGCTTACCTCCGCAGCCGTCGGCACTCCTCTTTTGGTAGAGGTGGCAGTATAGTAGAAGGTGCCTACACCATCTATCTTCACAGTACGTCCCTGTCCCATGAAATTACTCAATACACGTCACAAATTCTCCATCACTGCATATGTGTCACCACGGGTCACGGTAGAAATAACAGACAGTTCATCTGCCACTTCACGGGTAGTAACCGCCTTGCCCCAGGTTACTGATTGAGGATACCACAAATTGTTTACTTTCTTCTGAATTCTTCTAAAAAATGCCATAATCGTAATGTTTTAAATGATTAATTAATAATGATACGGTTTCTCTTGTCTCACCCGAGAAGCAGAAGTTTTCATCGTGAGGCCTCAACGATTCAGCCGTCTGCTTTTCTCAAATTCGATGTTGCAAAGTTAGGGCGGGAAACAAGGGAAAACAAGAAAATGGCATCTACAACCATTTTTCATAAATCATTTAAAAACAAAGGATTACAAAAACGCCGTCTCTACAAGGAGAGGGGAAAATAAAGCGGAAATAATAAGAATAAGGTGGTAATCTCTACAAGCTATACACGCAAACCTCTGATAATGAATACGCCTATATCTTCCGGTCTCTACAGAATAGTTGTTATAAGCTATTCTTTGCAATATGATATCATTTAGAGTTTATGCCAGTGAAAAGAAAGAATGCACACATAGAGAGAATGTACCTCTCTACGTGTTTGGCTGATTTTATTTTGTTACTGCATTATACAAATCCTGATAGGTCTTCACCACACTATACACCATATCACCTGTACTGATAGCTGCAAAGTGGCGACGAGCACATTCTATCTTGGCATCCTCGGAATGACGAAGTTGTGATACTTCGATGTCGTTACCTTTGGTTTCCGCTACGAAATATACGTGCTTCACAGTGCCTTCTCGGAAAGCTACAGCCCAGTCGGGATTGTATTTGCCCATTGGGGTGTTGATGTAGAAACCTCCCGGCAGTTTGCTATATACCACTACATCATCCTCGGCTTCCAGTGATTCGGCAAAGCTCTTTTCGATTCTCCCGCTATCCACTACCACAAGGTCGTAGAGAGACTTGGTGCTTTCGATGGCGTCCCTACCGAGAGTACCGCGCAGCGTGGCTTCCTCAAAGATGTCTGTGCCAAAAGTACCGGTACGTTTTTCGTATTGTATATGTTGGATGAGGGAAATTGCTTTACAGTCATTGATAATGCGACCTGCCTTGATGATGAACTCCTCTGGATTCAGCTTGAACTGATGAAAAGTCGCATGATTAACGCCTTTCAGCATTTCTACAATAGTGCGGCGAGTTAGACCGGTGGATTGCACGAGTTCACCTACCAAGTCGTAAGTTACCTCTGCACCAATGGCTTCCGTCACACGGATAGTCTTCACAGTGGCTGCGCTCATAGCAGTTCCGGCTTCCAACTCCTTTCGGTCACGGATGCTTTCCATGCCGCCACTTTCCACAACGATACGAACCTCTGTCACATTCAGATGCTTGTCGAGTGCATCAATGGCAGCCTTTATGAGCTTTGGAGTTTCAAAGCGCACATTGTAATAGGTACGTGTATTGATACGCTTCCACAACTCTTGCCACTCTTTTTTGTTGAAGTTGTCTTTCACGAAATGAGCCTCCGTCTTGTTGCGTCCGTTAGCTGGTTTGAACGCATCGGGATTGAATACCTTATCCAACTGCTTGACGATAAACGAGCGTAGATTTTCCATTTCACCAAAGTTGAGCGTTCCGGCTTTCTTTTCATCAAAATACTTCTGCGTTAGCTTACCCTTTCTGATGTAACCTTGCCCAATCAGTTCCTCGTGGATTTCCACAGCCTGCTCAGTGGTTATCTTTATGTTATGTCCGTCCTCGGTTTGCGTCAGCTGGTCGATAAACAACGTAGGTGGTACAACCACCGGACGGTTACTGCAGGCTTCCGCCATGTCTGTTTGCAGCTTCTTGGCAAAGTCGTCATAGCTCTCGCTGGCAATAACGGTCAAGATATTGGTGTCGAACACATGGTCGCCCAATACGTCGGCATCTTGACGTTCGCCCTTATCGTTGACGCATAGGCGCATACCACGCCCCACCTCCTGACGTTTCTTGATTTCGTTGGAGGTGTCTTTCAACGTACAAATCTGGAACACATTAGGATTGTCCCAACCTTCCTTCAAGGCCGAGTGAGAGAAGATGAAGCGAACGGGGCAACTTTGGCTAAGTAAACGCTCCTTATCCTTCATGATAAGGTCGAAACCACGTTCTTCGTTTTCGCCTTCCTTATTCTTCGATTCCACGCTCTTCCCTTTTTTATCGATAGAGAAGTAACCATCGTGAATGTTTTCGGGCGCATTCTCCGGATTGGAAAGGAAGCAAGAGTAGGCAGCATCCGTAAAGGTAGGCATAAACTCTTGCAAGGCACGTTGGTACTCCTCTTCAAACATCTTTGCGAACTTACCCTTTTCCATGTTGTCTTTACCATAGATGCGATAACTGTCCACATGGTCGATAAAGAACAATGACAGCACTTTGATGCCGCGAGCGAAAAGTTGGCGTTCACGTTCCAAATGAGTCTTGATGGTTTCACGTATCTGGTGGCGACGGAGAATATCCTCATTCACGCTGCCCACCACCTCACCGGGATGAAGCGTCAGTCCGTTGAGGAAATGCACGGTGTTGGTCAATCCGTCTATACGTTCCACTTTAAAGTTATCGGCATATTCCTGCAAACCGCCGCTTTGCTCTTTGAGGTCGAAGCCCTCATTCACCAAGCGAATGGTCTGGCGTGTGCCATTGACAGTCTTGACATCGAAGCCCAATCGAGCTCGTGGATTGCCTTTACTAATGACGATTTCATCTAGATAAACATAACCATTGGTGGCTGTAGACCCCACTTGATGCACACTGCGTACCTCTATTTTCTTCACCAGTTTCTTGTTGTAAGCGTCGATGGCATCGAGGCGATATACTTGGTTGAATATTTCACGGTGCGTGGCACTATAAAGTAGGGTAAAGAGCGGGTTAAACAGTTTGATACCTTTTCGTGTAGCATTACTTTTATCCGTTCCCAACACGCTTTGCGGTTCGTCAATGATTAGGATGGGATTCATTTTTGCCAAGATGTCAATCGGCTTTCGCGAGCCGAACTCATCACGGCGTGAGAAGATGATACGGGCGGCTGCATCACCGGCACGTCCTTCTTTGTTTTTATCTTCGTTGAGCGAGGCATTAAAAGCCTGCGTGTTGATAATCATTACATGAATGCCGTTATCCGAAGCAAAGGCATCAATCTTAGCGAGCTGCTTGGAGTTATAGATGAAGTATTGCATACGCTTACCATATTCTCCAGCAAAGTGCTCTGCCATACTCTCAAAACTCTTGAACACACCTTCGCGGATGGCAATACTTGGCACTACAATCACAAATTTCGACCAGCCATAGCGGGCGTTCAGCTCGTACATGGTCTTGATGTAGGTATAGGTCTTACCCGTACCTGTTTCCATCTCGATGGTAAAGGTACGTCCGTCTCCCTCCAGATGCTCCACGGGCTTTAATCCTTCTGCCATCTGTATGCCACGCACATTCTCGCAAATACTTTCATTGTCAAGCACAAGGGGAAGATTGCCGAATCCGTCGAAGTTGAGCGCACCAAACTTGTTCAAGAAGGTGCGGCTGCCATCGTGTTTGGGTTGCCCCTGAAACACATCACTCACACATTTGGTAGCTTCCGCTTGAAAGCGTTGATGTTTATACTTGATTCTCATAAGCTACTATTCCTCCATACCATCTATGATGTTATTTAATTGCGCCTGCAACTCTTCTTTCTTAGGTAAGTATAATTGATAACGTGCAGCAAACAACTGATTGCTGATACCTTCAAGCGCATACTCCATCAAGAGTTCGTCTTTCTTTGCGCCCAATACGATTCCAATAGGTAGATTGTCGTCTGGTTGGCAAATTTCTGCCTTAAAGTAATTCAGATATAAATTCATCTGCCCGATGTCTCCGTGTTTGATTTCAGCACGTTTCAAGTCTATCAGTACATAACATTTCAGTATGGCATGATAGAACACCATATCTACCTTAAATCTACGACTCCCAATAGGTATGACATATTGACGACCAATGAAAGCAAAACCTCTACCTAACTCCAGCAGGAAAGTTTCCATATTTGCTTTCAGAGCTGTTTCCAACTCACTTTCTTTGTATCTCTTGCGAACAGGCAGACCGGTAAATTCAAGCACGTAAGGGTCTTTTATGATGTCCTCCGGCTTTTGAACTATGTGCCCCTCGTTCGCCAAAGCCAGTATTCCTGCCTTATCCGTGCTCAGTGCAAGCCGTTCATACAAAGAACTGTTCATCTGTCTTTTCAATTCCCGCACTTTCCAACCTTCCTTGATAGCTTCGGTCATATAGAATTGCATTTCCAACGGATCTTCGCACTTCAACAACTCAAAGTAATGACTCCACGTTAAAATGTGAGACACTGTCTCACATTTTGGAAACTTAAGGTAAAACATACGCATGTATGTTAAGTTGGAGCGACTGAAGCCCCTGCCTCTCAACCGTGTCAAGTCCTTGGAGAGGTTCACCAATAGGCGGTCTCCATAGCGAGCTTTGGCGTTACCTTTTTGCTCAAATTCTATAATATATTGTCCTGTCGCCCAATTCGCCATCAGTAACGAATGGTTCACTGCCTTGATAGCTTTACCACGAGCATCATTCCAAAGTTCTAAAATATGTGAGACAAGTTTCACATATTCAGAATCGCCTTCTTCAGTGTGCTGTATGATGATATTCTTTTCCATTGAAAATGTCGTTTTATTATATTACCCTGATATTATTAAACGCATCATTATCCGCCCAATCCAAGGCTTGCTTGAACTGCTCATAGATGTTGATTTTCTGAGCATCTTCTTTGAAACAGGCATCGCGGAAGAGTACACGTAAAGGACTTTTGTCTGCCATCGCAGCTACTACCTTATCGGTAATATCTGGAGAAAAACAAGCCACGAGGTCGCCTTCATTGACGGTGTAGATGGTGCAGCCATCCACGGTTTCTGTCAACAAGGGTAAGTCCAAACGAACACCCCATGCCAACATAGAGCCATAGAGCAGGTCGAGGTCGGTACGGTCATCCTTGATATTATTGGCAAAGAGGTCGAGCTGGTCTTGCTTGTATTCCTTAGGTGAAAGCGATACTTTCTCGTAGTTACTTTCATCGAGGCGATAGACACGGAAACCGGTGTCGAGATTTTGTGTAGTAAGCGGAGAATCAGTTTTGATTTTTGCACCGGCACGACGGATGCGTTCTTTAGCTATCTCAGGGATAGTGGCGTAGCCTGCCTTACGTGCTTCGCTATCTTCTGGCGTTTCTTCGGGAAGCTGAACGCAGATATATCTTCTGTTACCTCCGTCTTCGGCGTTGAGTTGCATTACAGCATGAGCAGTGGTGGCAGAGCCTGAGAAGAAATCGAGGATAAGTGCATCTTTATCAAAATGAGTCATCATCTTGAGCATCCTTATCAAGAGATTTATACTTTTAGGATTGTCGAATGCTTTGCAGCCCATTAATTTCTGAAGATATGAAGTTGCGGAAGAAGTTAAGAAATCTGCATCCCACCAAGTCGTAACTTTTTTTCTTGATTGCCGAGCCTGATCTTCGTAATACTTCTTCTGGAGATTGTTCTCTGTGACAATAAGCAGTCCATTATCATACAGTTTCTGCATGGTCTCTTTTGAATATCTCCAATATCCTTCAACGCCCATAAATTCGTAAAAAGGATTACCTTTCTTTGCTCCACCAGGACCATCCACAGGTGCCAATTTATATTTTCCCTTATCGTCTTCTCGATTAAATCCGTCTAATACTGGGTCTTCTCCTATATTCTTTTGTTGAGCAAACACCTCATTTATTTCTTTTGCATAAAACGCAATGTGATTGTGATTCTCAGATATTATTCTATCATTAGAAACAGAAGCTCTATGCTTATGGCAAATATCAGCAATGAAATTATGCTCACCAAAGACTTCATCGCATATTTTGATGAGATTTGCATTCTCATCATCACCTATCGAAATAAAGATAACTCCATCCTCCGTGAGCAGAGAACGAGCCACCAGCAAACGACTATAAATCATACTACACCAATCCGAATGAAACTTACCATTCGTATCGGTATTCTTCCTGAAGCGATAGCCCAACTCGTCCACATTGCCGGCTTTGAAATCCTCTTCGGCAGCAGTGCGAGCAAAGTCGTCGTGATACACAAAGTCATTGCCAGTATTATAGGGTGGGTCGATATAAATCATCTTCACCTTACCCATATATGAGCGTTGCAAGAGTTTGAGCACTTCCAGGTTATCACCTTCGATATAGATATTCTTCGTATTGTCCCAATCCAAGGAATCTTCCACCACCGGGCGTAATGTCTTATCGGTTGGTTTGGCAGCCTCCATACGAGCGGCGTTCTTGCCTACCCATGTAAACTGATATATCTCGCCACCGCCGTCTGTGACATGGTCGCCAAGCAACCGGCGAAGCACCTCGAAGTTTACCTTTCGGAAGATTTCACCAGTCTTGTCATCACGTACTTCGGTAAATGCCGAAGGTGCTATCTGATAGAGCGCATCAAGATTGAGTTGCGTTCCGTCTGCGGAGTTCAAATCCAAATGTTTTAATATGTCAGTCATATATCTTGTTTCTTAATTGTTTTCTAATGTTTTAAGTTTCTCTTTCTTTGATTCATCCTTGATGAAAGTAGGAGACGTGAAAATAAAACGCAATTCCGCGGCACTTTACAAAAACAATTATTTAAAGTACTGAGCAATAAAATATTGCCCAGTACTTTGCCATGTCAGAAGATTCACTTAAATTAGTGTTGCAAAAAAGCACAAAAAATCTTCAACAAGCATGACAAAAATAAGCATAAAATCCGGTAAACTCACTTCTTTTGGAGGGATATTTTTAATTATGGAACAATTTGATTCTATGCTCTCATCCGTAATCAATTCAACACTTTAGCAGTCTGATAGAAAGCGAACTGTTGAAATAACAAGGAATAACAATATTTTTAAGTCACCAATCAGTTTCTCATTTCATTTTGTAACAACATTTCAAAGTCCAAAGACATCCGTTTCAAGCCATCAATCCGTCACACTCCATCCCCTCACAGAACACCTTCTGAAGTGGGGGTAATTCAGTATACGACTGAATAGGATTCAATATACGACTGAATGGCATTCAGTATACGACTGAATAGGGTTCAGTATAAGACCGAGGTTATATTATAGCAAAACAGAATTGAGAACAAGGGGGAAATCACCGACTTTTTGTCCTAATAAATCAACACAAACTGACTATATCCCTAAAATAATCATATAAAAATATCGGAAATGAGTTCAAGACAGATACTCTGCAACTTTCTGTATTTACATACTTAGCCAGTTGATTTTCATATATGTTGCTCTGAGCTAGATTTTCTTTTAAAGCAGGTATAGCATCAACACCTACACAAATGAAGTTTGCCTTCCGAACATTCATATCGGTCAAATGCAGCCAATTTTCTTTAGCAGTCTGTTGTTTCAGCAACTTCTTTTCCTCTTTCTCATTTTTATTACCTGATATAAGCAGATGCTCAAAAGAATTATAAAAAGAAAAATCACGAGCCAAGGCTTTAAAATTATGACATTTCTCACGAGTAACGTCATAACTCAGATAATCCTTATCCGGCAGTTGCTTGGTATAGAACACAGACTCCACCATCGGATAATTGATATACAATTTCCCATTTTCGGTTTCATCGTCAAAATACTCCAGCATTTCACCGATATGTCGGTTGTTCTCTTCCAATGTCAATCGGGATTCTTGAAAATCATAATCAAAAAACAAGAATATTTCAGAAACATCCACTTCCAGAATATCAGCAAGAGCATCATCCCCTTTCTTTTGCAATATATCATTAAGTATAGTTACCGTATTTCCGCTTGCTGTAACATTTTCAAAGACATCATACCCCTTTAACTTTGAATATAAAGAATAAATATTACTGTTATAAGTACATACAAACGGTTCTGTTTCTTTGGCGAAAAACAAATGTTTCAAAGTCTCAAAAAGACGAGGCTCACATTTCTTACCTTCAAAAATAAATAGTATCATACCTTGAAAGTATTACCCCGGAAAAGTTTTTCGATATTGTGTCCAAACCTCAACTCTTTATCCGTACAGTCACACAAAGGTTTAATCTTATTTTCATTCAAGATGAAATTACAGTCCGGACGCAGCAGGTCATTGGTCATTAAATACGTGTTATGTGAAGAAGTAAATATCTGGCAATCCATATTGAACAACATTTTGCACACTTCAAAGGCTAAACGGAAATGGTAGAACGCATCAAATTCGTCAATAAAGACAAATGACGCTTCACTCATTCGTTTCATCCAAAAATAAAGTAATTGCAGCGACCTCGTTCCCGTAGATGCAACCAAGTAGAAAGGTATTTCCGAACCGCCTATATCACAAAGTATTTGTTTATCGGCAGGCGTATGTGCGACAAGCCGGAACGTTTGTCCACTGACTCTCCGCAGGAAATTTGAGAAGTCTTCGAGCAATCCGTTTGCAATGATAAACTCATCAAGATTCATTGCAGTTGTTTCCAGTCCGATAAATTCCCTTGTATCAAGATTCCGAAACCAAAGCATCGAGTTGACAAACTTACTGAGTTTTATCAAGTAGTGTTCTTTGCCCAACGGGTAGGAAGTCAATAAGAAATTGACTATCGACACATTATTTGCATTGCTTCCGAGGTTATTCTCTATGGTTTCTTCCATAGGAAACTGTTGCTTGTCTATACAAAAAGAACCATTCTTCCGTTCAAAAACCAAATTATCGTCCACCCTAAGCGATTCGGACACTAATATACCACCGGCATTTTTAGAATAGGCATAGACAACTATCTCGTTCTCAAACCTAAATATATATTCGAACTCGACTACTCCCTCTTTATTTCCGGTATAAATAAAATTCACATAATAATCTATCTTCTTCCATTTGGGTGACAAATGGTTCTCAATATCGAATAAGGCTAAACTGAAGTTTGTTTTACCCGATCCGTTCGGTCCATATACAATACCATTTTTTATGATACCGTCTTTGATAGCGTTTTTATTGAACTCATAATTAGCCGGACTTGACAAATCCCACTCAATACGGTCTGCAAATCCACGATAGTTGGTAACAGCAAATTTTACTAACATATTTCTATTGGCTTAACTTTCAGAAGACAAAGATACGGAAAAGGATTTCCGTAAAAAAATTACGGGCTTAATTTATCTTAATGCCACCTAATAGTTTCATACCCTTGTTACTATTGTCTTGCAATCCGAAATTTCAAACATGACACACTACTGTATCCAGCGTCTCTCCATCGGCAAACAGCCTGCCATCCGCCTGCGTCATCCGTTTCTTCAGGCGAAACTTCTGTTGCGAAACCGTGGCAGGAGAGACTGCCGTGAATGTGGCAATCTGCACATTCGTAAAGCGCAAGCGGATAAGCAGGCACAACTGGCGGTCGGCAGGCGTAAGGCGGGGGAAACGCGCCAAGAGGCGGTCGTTGAAGCCATCGTACATTTTATCGGCAAGGTTGTTCAGGTACTTCCAACGGTCGTCCATAAGGAATTTGGGCTGGTTGCGCAGTTGTTGCACCACCTCGTCGCCGTCTATCAAAGCAGAAGTGAGCGCCTGCATCTGCCCGTCCAGCTGACGGACACGCTCACCCTCCTTTTGCAGCATTTCCACTTCGCGGGGCACTGGACGATTCTCGTACTCCTTAAGGCGAAGGCGAAGGGATTCGTTCTCCGTGCAGAGGCGACCGCTTTGCTCCATCAGATTGGTCAGCGACTGGCGCACCTCTTCCCGCTCCTCGTTCGTGAGCGACATTTCGTCCAAGCACGCTTCCAGTTCTTCACGTTCGCGCTCGTAGTCCTGCAAACGCTGTTCGTTCTCGCTCAATTCAATCAGATAACTGCGATGCTTGCGCTCCCTGAAAAAATTGAAATCGACCACAGAGAGCCAAGCGTTCAGCCCCAACATCAAGACACCGAAAGTGCCCCACCCTATCTGCTTCCAACGGTTGGCAGGCACCATACGGACGGCACGCCCACCGGAAAGTTCCTTTGCCTGCTCATACTCTTGGTGCAGACTGGAGAGCAGCCCCACGGCACGGGCACTGTCGGCATCACCGGCCTGCGCCAGCGAATCGGCATAGACAAGGGATTGTTCGTAACGCAGCAGCACATCTCGGTTGGAATGAGAACAGGAAGTCAGACCAAAGAGGGAAATCAGTAGGAATAGGAGGATAAATAGATTTCTCATACGCAAACACCATTCAAGGTGGAAAATGATTTTAATATTGGGGGGTGAAGGTACGATTTTTTCTTCTTTACTCACCCGATTATGGCCCAATATTTCACCATTTCGTCCAACAATGCCGTTTCTATCTTATCCAGGCACTCACCCGCTCGCGAATAGCCACCGACTCGTTCAGCAACCGGATAAACTCTCGCATAGAGCGTTTGCGATAGGCATCTCGCAAGGTATGCACGCAGCCCACCATATCGTTCTGCGGCACATCAATGGGAATGGCCTTCACACCCGTTTCGTTGTGAATGGAAGCCTCGGCAAGCACGGTGATGAGGTTGCCTTGCCGCACCAGTTCGAGCAAGATATTGGGGTCGTTTAGTTCGACGTGAATCTTCAGCGGACAAGAGCAACGTTCGAGCATACGGTCGAGGGCATTGCGTGCCTGCAAACCTTTGGAGGGAAGGGCGAGGTTGAATTGCGACAGCCGCTCCAGGCTGACCTTCTCCTCCCTTGCCAACGAATGGAGAGGGCTGACGATGGCTGCCAGGTAATTCTGGAAGAGAATGTGCGACTCGATGTCCTCCATCGCCACACACGGTCTGAAGGCCAATACGAAATCCACCTCGCGCTGGCGAAGCAGTTCCATCAGTTCGGCCATCGGCTTATAGCAGACGTTGAGCTTGATGCGAGGGTATTGCTTCATAAAGGTAAAGATGGTTTCCGTCAGCATAGGAGCGAAGGAGTAAGTGACACCGATGTTCAAGGTGCCCGCCAACACGTCGCGCAGGTCGTGCAGACGCTCCACGCACACTTCGGCATCGCGCAGGGTGGTTCGGGCGTATGGCAACAATTCGATGCCTGCTTCGGTGAGGCTCACACCGTGGCTGTTGCGTTGGAAAAGACAGGCGTCCAGCTCCTGTTCGAGCTGCTTGACCTGTTGCGAGAGGGTGCTTTGCGTGATGCACAGCTCCTTGGCCGCTTCCGAGAAGTTCAAGGTTTCGGCCACTTTGGCGAAATATCTTAATTGTCGTAGTTCCATATAACAAGTTTGCGGGGACAAAATTACAATTTTCTATGGAAAGAACGCCGGGTGGCGCGGAAGGATATTTTTTTCAATAGGAAGATGGGTGAATTGGCGCCTATCACCAACCCCAAAAGTATGAACAGGCAAGTCAGTCCATTGTCGGCAAAGAGGTAGAGGGCGTGAAGGAACTCCGCCTCATTGCTTCCATAAAGGCACATCACCAACCCGCCAAAGGTTTTATAGGCATAGATGCCGGGAATCATAGGCAGCAGCGAGGGGAAAAGGAAGGTTTCGGCAGGCATCTTGGCACGCGTGGAAAAAAGCACGGCTACCATACCGGTGACAAACGAAGCCAGCGCCGTGGCCGCCACAATGTGCATCTCCACCCCGCCGGACAGCATCAGCAGGAAACGAATGGAGTGGCCCACAGCCGCAATAAGGGCGCAATAGCGATAGGCCTTGCGGGGCGGATTGCTGATAGAGGCAAATCCGATGGCCGCTATAGAAGCAAACAATGCGTCTTGAAAAAAATCAATAATCATAATCATCAAGGAATTTCAAGTTAAAACATACGGACATTCATCAGCCACATTCCTGCGTAGAGGCCGATAGACAGGCAGCAGGTCAGTATCACGGAATTCGTCATTCTACTAAAGGAACAGACATAGTGCCCGTCGAGCATATCGCTGAAGGCATTGAGAAGAGGAATACCCGGAACCATATACAGCACACTGGTTCCCAACGCAACGGAAGGTGTAGTGCCCAGCGCGAACAACCCGTCGGTAGCCCCCAAAACCGATGATACGAACGCGCACAGAATAAATACCACACGCACGTCCATTTTTCGCTCCAGCAACATCTGTTTGAGGCAGTATCCCGCCACGGTGGCGACAAACACGACGCCCATCGCCACAAAATCTCCTCCGAAAAGGCGACAGAACGAGGCATTCGCCAGCGAAGCCGCCAACAGTACCCACAACGTATGGGCAGGCGGTGTACGGCATATCCGGTGGAACTCTTCGTAAGCCTCGTCCACACCGGTACCACGGTCGGCTATATCCCAACTAAGGCGGCTAAGGCGGGTATTGATGTCGTAGCTGACCATACCGTTGCGAATGGGTGCGATAAAGGTGAAGGTATCCAGTCCCAGTTTGTCGCTGACGGTGAGGTGAATGTGGCGCGGCATAATGGCCATCGTGGCCTCCATCCGCCAAGCCTCTGCCATACGGGCCACATTCTTTTCAAGACGCACACAAGTGGCACCGCACCCCAGCAGGTAAGCGGCATACGCAGATAAGAAACGACCGACGTCTCTGATGTGTTCCTGCCTGCACGACGGCACGGGGTCAAAGGTCTTCAAACTCTTCATAATCATCGAGTTCATAGTCGTTCGACATCCGTTCCTTATCCGAGGGTTTGAAACCCGGCAGCGGGCGGTCACCCGGAATCCAGAATTCTTCCCGTTCGCGGGAAAGTTCAATGACAGGCCGTCTGTCGTGTGTGTATCTCTGCACGGCGCGGACAAGGCGAACCAGGATAATGACAAGCATAGCAACCGCCACACCGGTCCAAATGAGATAAGGAGTAATCATCTCTTTACACGATTTAGTTCAACAACGTTTCAACTGCGATTAAACACGACTTGACAAGCCGTTCAACGCAGTTTTTAAATGCGGTGCAAAGAAACAACCGCCGGAAAGGATATCCGACGGTTGGCTATGGAAAGAATAGATAAGGGATATCGGCTATGCCGTATCCTGCATACTTTAAAACTCTGAAGTAAAGTGGAAACGAATGTGCTTGAAGTCCATCTGCGCCATCTGCAACACATATCCGCTATCGGCCAGGAACACATCCCTGCCCTCGCGGTCTTTGGCCATGTACTGGTATTTGCGCTTCTTGAAGGCTTCCAGCTCCGCCGCATCATCGCTTTCAATCCAGCAGGCCTTATACAGACTGAGCGGCTCCCAACGGCACTTCGCACTGTATTCGTTCTCCAGACGATACTGGATGACCTCGAACTGCAACTGCCCCACCGTACCGATAATCTTACGCCCGTTGAACTGGTTGACGAACAACTGCGCCACACCTTCGTCCATCAACTGGTCGATACCCTTGGCAAGCTGTTTCTGCTTCATCGGGTCGGCATTCTCAATGTACTTGAACATCTCCGGCGAGAAGCTTGGAAGTCCCTTAAAGTGAAGCGCCTCGCCTTCGGTCAGCGTATCGCCAATCTTGAACGTACCGTTATCCGGCAGACCGATAATATCTCCTGCCCAAGCCTCATCGACAGTCGTCTTGCGCTGCGCCATGAACTGCGTAGGCGACGAGAAACGCATCGTCTTGCCATGACGTACATGCAAGTACGGGGCATTGCGTACAAACTTCCCGGAGCAGATTTTGCAGAAAGCGATACATGAACGGTGATTCGGGTCGATGTTGGCAGTTATCTTAAAGACGAATCCGGTAAATTTGGGTTCTTCCGGCTCCACCTCACGCTCTTCCGCCTTCACGGGACGGGGACTGGGAGCAATCTCCACAAAGCAGTCCAGCAGTTCCTGCACACCAAAGTTATTCAGTGCCGAACCGAAGAATACGGGAGCAAGTTCCCCTTTCAAATATTCCTCCTTATCGAATTCGGGGTAAACACCGTCTATCAGTTCCAGTTCTCCGCGCAGCTTGTCGGCCAGCTGGGCGCCAATCCGGTTGTCCAGCTCCTCTGTATGGATGTCCACTTCCACCTTCTCCGTCACTACCTGCTTGCTGGGCTGGTAGAGGTTGAGGTTATGCTCGTAGATATTGTAGACACCCTTGAAACGGACACCGCTCTCGATAGGCCACGTCAAGGGACGCACGTGGATGTGCAGTTCCTCCTCCAGTTCGTCCAGCAGGTCGAACGGGTCTTTGGCTTCACGGTCCATCTTGTTGATGAAGATAATCACCGGCGTATTACGCATACGGCACACCTCCATCAGCTTGCGTGTCTGCGTTTCCACACCTTTCGCACCGTCCACCACGATGATAACGCTGTCTACAGCCGTCAGCGTGCGGTAGGTATCTTCGGCAAAGTCCTGGTGACCCGGAGTATCGAGGATGTTGACCTTGTAGTCATGGTAGTCGAACTCCATTACAGAAGTGGTAACGGAAATACCACGCTGTTTTTCAATATCCATCCAGTCCGACGTTGCCGTCTTCTTTATCTTGTTGCTCTTTACGGCACCCGCCACCTGGATTTGTCCACCAAAAAGCAACAGCTTCTCGGTCAATGATGTCTTACCGGCATCCGGATGCGCGATAATCGCAAACGTTCTCCGTCTCTCTATTTCGTTGTTATTGGCCATATCTCAATTAGTCAGTAATAATCACTCTTCCAAATTCTTCATGCAGACGGCAAGGCTCGCCTCCCAATGGGGTATATCGATGCCGAATGTCTTCTTTATCTTTGTCTTGTCCAACACGGAATAATGCGGACGCGGCGCCTTGGCAGGAAACTCATCCGTATGCAGCGGGCTTACCTTGCAGGTCTTTATGCCGGCCAGGCGATGGATAGCCAACGTGAAATCATACCACGAGCACACCCCCTCGTTGCTGAAATGATAGACTCCGGGAACAATCCCCCGGTTGACAGCCGCAAAAATGGCACGTGCCAAATCATTGGCGTATGTCGGCGTGCCTATCTGGTCGAAGACAACCCCCAGCGTCTCTCGCTCACGTCCCAAGCGAAGCATCGTCTTCACAAAATTATTCCCGTAAATGGAATAGAGCCATGCCGTACGGATAACCATGGCACGGCTGCAATGCTTCATCACCGCCTGCTCACCCGCCAGTTTAGTAGAGCCATATACCGAATTAGGGCAAGTAGCCGCCTCTTCCGTATAGGGGGTGTATCCGGTTCCGTCGAAGACATAATCGGTGGACACTTGTATCAAGGCAGCACCGCAAGCTTCGGCAGCGGCAGCCAGATAGCCCGGAGCGACATGATTCAGCTTGTCACAAAGTTCCTGATTGTCCTCCGCCTTATCTACCGCCGTATAAGCTGCGCAATTCACAATCACATCTATCCGGTTATCCTCCACAAACCCGTGCACAGCTTGTTCGTCGCAAATGTCCAATTCCTGCACGTCAGTGAAAAAATAAGTGTGCTGCCTGTTTTCTTTCGACAACACTTGCATTTCATTGCCAAGTTGACCGTTGGCACCGGTTATCAGAATATTCATTTAATAAAGTTACACTTATATATAGAATGTTACGATGAACAATATTTTCCTCCATAATTATCAATCATCCACTATCAGTTATCCATCAACTCCAGTTCTCCCCGCTTCTCCTTGTCATAATAGTTGGCAAGCAACGAGATGAAACTGCTGATGACCTCCATAGCCTTCGCCGTGCCCTGACTGATTTCCTTCTTCTGCAAGCGCAACAGCAGCACTCCATAAAGCGCCTCGAAACAAGTATCTATCTCAGACTCCTCTTTCCGGCCGTTTTTCTGACGCAGCTCCACTATAAAAGGCAGTGCCTTGAAATAAGCCGCATTATAGAACGGATATTTCGTAGAGGCCAGTAGTTCGCCATGCAATTCCGTCAGATTCAGAATGACATTCCGGTTGATTTGCAGATGTCCTTTTTCCGTTACGCCTTCCGCACGCATCATATCCGCCAGGTTTCCATACCATTCTTCCAGCGCAGGCCGTTCCTCCTCCGGATAGCGCAAGATGATGTTCTGGCGTATCCGGTCTATGTCACAGCCGTTGGCACGGAGCAAATCCTCTACCTGCCACATATATATAAGGTATTCGGCTATATTCTTCTCTTTCAGTTGTTGCGCAATCTTCACGATAAAATGTATGATTTATGACCTTAGATTTATAATCTCATTATCAATTTATCCACTATCCATTAATACAGCGATTCACCCATCAGCGTAAACACCAATCCCATCACGGACACCACAATGACAATGCTCCCGATAATACGGTTCAACATCCAGATACCGCGTAGGTTGAATTGTGTACGGACCTTGTTGACAAAAAAGGTTATGCCAAACCACCAAGCCAAAGCACCCAATGCGATGGCCAGATATCCGGTGACAGCCTCAAACACCAGCACACCCTCACTTACAAAAGCAAAGCGGGCGAAAAGACCTACAAAAAGAAAAATAATCAATGGGTTGGAAAGTGTGACGGCAAACGCCGTTATGAAGTTATGGAAATAAGAGCCCTTATTGGTAGATACCGGCCGGATGGACTGTACCGGATTGCTGCGGAACGTATAAATGCCAAATGCCAGCAGAAGAATGCTTCCGAAAAGCTGCAGGTAAAAGATGTTCTTGTTGACATAATCAAAGACAAAACTCATCCCGTAGCCCGTCAGCAAGGCATAGGCAATGTCGCTCAGGGAGGCTCCTATCCCCGTCACAAAACCATACCACCGTCCTTTATTCAAAGTACGCTGAATGCATAATACCCCTACAGGACCCAATGGCGCAGACACAATGACGCCGATAATGAACCCCTTCCACAATATGTCAAATATGGTCTCTATCTGAATCATGACTGCAAATATCGGACTTTTTTATGAGACGAACGAATAGTGTTAACGTTTTTTCGACGGAAAAGGATTTTAAGAAGTAAAGATTATCCATTTTACATATTATTCCGCATACTTACCTCCGAACTTAACTATATCCCAAGTGACCGCTGTACACCGGGCCGCAGCCAACTTCATATTCTGCCGGACAGTGATACTTGCAGCGAGGAAGAGACCGGGGAAAACGCGACTTTCAAAGGCTTCGATTGAACCGGCAACCCTGCTGAAGCACGGTATGGCATACATCAGACTTTATAAAACAGAACAAAAAACGCATACAAGTAAAATTGCATGCGTTTTTTGTTTTCCTTTTTTTCTCCTCCCCACCGATTTTGCGTATCTTTGTCCCCAAGAAGAAAAGATGAAGATATTCAAAGCAGTAGCTTCAATCGTAAATCATAAAATCGTAAATCATAAAATCGTAAATATAACTATGATTCTTTTTTTCAGAACCCCATCCAAGAGCGTGATTGCCGTAGAATGCAATCACGAACTCCCCCAGGCAGACAGCGACAAACTCTGCTGGCTTTTTGGAGAAGCCACCCCCGAAAGTGAAGACAACCTGAAAGGACATTTCGTCGGCCCGCGCCGCGAAATGATTACCCCTTGGAGTACAAACGCCGTAGAAATCACCCAAAACATGGGACTGGACGGCATTATCCGCATCGAGGAATACTTTCCCGTAAAAGATGAGACTGCAGATTATGACCCGATGCTGCAACGCATGTACAAGGGGCTGAACCAGGATGTGTTTACAACCAACCGGCAGCCGGAACCGATTGTACATATCGAAGATCTGGAAGCATATAATGAAAAGGAAGGCCTGGCACTTTCCAAAGAGGAGATGGACTACCTCAAGAAAGTAGAGAAAGACCTCGGACGCCCTCTGACCGACTCCGAAGTATTCGGCTTCGCACAAATCAACTCCGAACACTGCCGCCACAAAATCTTCGGCGGGACGTTCATCATTGATGGAGTGGAACAGGAATCTTCGCTCTTCCAGATGATAAAGAAGACTACACAAGAAAATCCCAACAAGATTATCTCCGCCTACAAAGACAATGTGGCCTTTGCCGAAGGTCCGGTCATCGAGCAATTTGCCCCCGCAGACCACTCCAAGCCCGACTATTTCCAGGTAAAGGACATCAAAAGTGTCATCTCCCTGAAAGCGGAAACCCATAACTTCCCCACCACAGTAGAACCGTTCAACGGCGCGTCTACCGGTACGGGCGGTGAAATCCGCGACCGTATGGGTGGCGGTAAGGGCTCTTGGCCGATTGCCGGAACAGCCGTTTACATGACCTCCTACCCCCGTACGGAAGAAGGACGTCCCTGGGAAGAGATTTTACCAGTACGCAAATGGCTGTATCAGACTCCCGAACAAATACTAATCAAGGCCTCTAATGGAGCCAGTGATTTCGGAAACAAATTCGGACAACCGCTGATTTGCGGTTCCGTACTTACTTTCGAACATAAAGAAAAAGAAGAAGTTTACGGCTACGACAAGGTGATTATGCTTGCCGGAGGCGTAGGCTACGGCACCCAGCGCGACTGTCTGAAAGGTACCCCGGAAGCCGGCAACAAGGTGGTTGTCATCGGTGGAGACAATTACCGCATCGGTCTGGGCGGCGGCTCCGTATCTTCCGTAGATACCGGACGCTACAGCAGTGGCATCGAGCTGAATGCCGTGCAACGCGCCAACGCTGAAATGCAGAAACGCGCCTACAACGTGGTACGCGCACTTTGTGAGGAAGAGACCAATCCGGTGGTTTCCATCCACGACCACGGCTCTGCCGGACATGTAAACTGTCTGTCCGAATTGGTAGAGGAATGTGGCGGCCTAATCGACATGAGCAAGCTGCCCATCGGCGACACCACGCTGTCTGCCAAGGAAATCATTGCCAACGAAAGCCAGGAACGCATGGGCTTGCTGATTCAGGAAGAGGCCATCGAACATGTGCGCAAGGTAGCCGAACGCGAACGCGCTCCAATGTACGTAGTAGGTGAAACCACCGGTGACCATCGCTTTGCCTTCCAGCAAGCTGACGGTGTACGTCCGTTCGACCTCGCCGTAGAGCAGATGTTCGGCTCTTCTCCCAAAACCTATATGGTGGATAAGAACGTGGAACGTCACTACGAAATGCCCCAATACGAACTTTCCCAGCTACACGAATATCTCACTAATGTGCTCCAACTGGAAGCTGTGGCTTGCAAAGACTGGTTAACCAACAAGGTGGACCGTTCCGTAACAGGCAAGATTGCCCGCCAGCAGTGCCAAGGCGAATTACAGTTACCTTTGAGCGATTGCGGTGTAGTAGCTTTGGATTATCGCGGTGAGAAGGGTATCGCCACTTCCTTGGGACATGCTCCCCAAGCAGCACTTGCCGACCCGGCAGCAGGTTCTGTGCTTTCCGTCAGCGAAGCATTGACCAACCTCGTCTGGGCACCGCTTGCCGAAGGTCTGGACAGCGTTTCCCTTTCTGCCAACTGGATGTGGCCTTGCCGTTCGCAAGAAGGCGAAGATGCCCGTCTATACACAGCCGTAAAGGCATTGAGCGACTTCTGCTGTGCGCTGCAAATCAATGTGCCGACCGGTAAGGACTCTCTTTCCATGACACAAAAATACCCCGACGGCAGCAAAGTAATTTCTCCGGGCACAGTAATTGTTTCTGCCGGTGGAGAAGTGTCCGACGTTAAAAAAGTAGTTTCTCCAGTATTGGTCAACAACGAAAAGACTACCATTTATCATATAGACTTCAGTTTCGACAACCTGAAACTCGGCGGTTCTGCCTTTGCTCAAACTCTGGGTAAGGTGGGCGATGAAGTTCCCTGCGTGCAGGATGCCGAATACTTCCGCGATGCTTTTCTTGCCGTGCAAGAGCTGGTCAGCAAGGGACTGATTCTTGCCGGACATGACATTTCTGCCGGTGGTCTTATCACTACCCTGCTCGAAATGTGCTTCTCCAATGTGGAAGGCGGTATGGAAATCAATCTGGATAAAATCAAGGAACAAGACCTCATCAAGATTCTGTTTGCAGAGAATCCGGGTATCGTTATCCAAGTGAGCGATAAGAATAAGGAAGCAGTGAAGCAGATTCTGGAAGATGCGGGCGTAGGCTACGTGAAGCTTGGCAAACCGACAGACGAACGTCATATTCTTGTATCGAAAGGCGATGCTACTTATCAGTTTGGCATCGACTATATGCGTGATGTGTGGTACTCTACTTCTTATCTCCTCGACCGCAAGCAGTCCATGAACGGCTGTGCCAAGAAACGTTTCGAGAACTACAAGATGCAACCGGTGGAATTCGCCTTCATGCCGGACTTCAAAGGCAAGTTCTCACAATACGGCATCGATCCGAACCGCCGTACCCCGTCAGGCATCCGCGCTGCCATCATCCGTGAAAAAGGAACTAATGGTGAACGCGAAATGGCCTACTCGCTCTATCTGGCGGGCTTCGATGTGAAGGACGTTACCATGACCGACCTTATCAGCGGCCGCGAGACTCTGGAAGATGTAAACATGATTGTTTACTGCGGCGGTTTCTCCAATTCCGACGTTCTTGGTTCCGCCAAAGGTTGGGCCGGTGCCTTCCTGTTCAATCCGAAAGCGAAAGAAGCACTCGACAAATATTATGCACGTAAGGATACTCTTTCGCTGGGCGTTTGCAACGGTTGCCAGCTGATGATGGAACTCAACCTCATCAATCCCGAGCTTGACAAGAAAGGCAAGATGCTACACAACGACTCTCACAAGTTCGAATCCAGACACCTGGGTGTTACCGTTCCTGCCAACCGCAGTGTAATGCTCGGCTCCTTAAGCGGCAGCAAACTGGGTATCTGGGTGGCCCACGGTGAGGGAAAATTCTCTTTGCCGTATGATGAGGACAAGTACAACGTTGTGCTGAAATACTCATACGACGAATACCCTGGCAACCCCAACGGTTCGGATTACTCCATAGCCGGATTAGCAAGTGCCGACGGACGTCATCTGGCCATGATGCCCCACTTGGAACGTGCCATCTTCCCCTGGCAGAACGGTTGCTACCCCGCCGACCGCGTGAACAGCGACCAAATCACTCCTTGGATAGAAGCATTTGTCAATGCACGCAAGTGGGTGGAAGCCAATAAGAAATGAACTGAACTTCCTTCTTTGTAGAAATGTAGCAAGCGCGGATTGACAGATAAATCCGCGCTTGTTCATTTTTCCATTCTCTGCCTTCTTTTTGCTTTTCTCGAACAAAAGCATTACTTTTGTATTTACATTCGGCTCGCTCTCAGTACAACATTCAAAAAGAAACGTTTGCCAATTATGAGAAAGTACTTCTTTTTCCGCATACTGCTATTATTGCCGATTATAAGTATTGCACAAACATACAAATACATCGGCGTCAACCGCATCCGTACCTTCAACGACAATGAGAGAAAAGGAAGAGAGCGATGATAAGGAAGAGAACGAAGAGAAAGAAATAAAGTAAATTACAACATTTTGAATATGAATATATATCTTGAAGCATTCTCCATTTTCTTTAAGATAGGAGCCTTTACCATCGGCGGCGGCTATGCCATGGTACCGCTGATAGAAAATGAAATCGTAACCAAGCGAAACTGGATAGCCAAAGAAGATTTCATCGACTTGCTTGCCATATCACAATCCGCTCCGGGCATCCTTGCCGTCAACATATCCATTTTCATAGGCTACCGGCTGCGGGGAATACGAGGGAGCATAATCACTGCATTGGGAACCATACTTCCTTCGCTTCTCATCATCCTCACCATAGCGCTGTTCTTTCACAACTTCAAGGACAACGCCGTTGTGGAGCGTATATTCAAAGGCATCCGCCCGGCAGTGGTTGCGCTGATTGCCGCCCCTACGTTCAGCATGGCGAAATCGGCCCGGATAAACCGATATAACCTATGGATACCGGTGGTTTCAGCATTGCTCATCTGGCTGGCGGGCTTCTCCCCCATCTGGATTATCATTGCAGCGGGCGTGGGAGGCTACTTCTTTCACAGTACAAGTATCACCAAGCATTAATTACTGATTATGATTTTCTTACAGTTGTTCTACACGTTCTTCAAAATCGGCCTTTTCGGCTTTGGCGGCGGATATGCCATGCTGTCCATGATACAAGGCGAAGTAGTCACCCGTTATGGCTGGCTTTCTCCTCAGGAATTTACCGATATCGTAGCAATCAGCCAGATGACCCCCGGCCCGATAGGCATTAATTCGGCAACTTACGTAGGCTTTACGGCCACGGGCAGCGTATGGGGATCTGTTGTCGCCACTTTTGCCGTGGTGCTCCCCTCTTTCCTACTGATGCTGACCATCAGCAAGTTCTTTCTGAAATACCAGAAACATCCCTCGGTAGAAGCCATATTCGGCGGACTCCGTCCGGCAGTGGTAGGCCTGCTGGCCTCGGCGGCACTGGTGCTGATGAACCGGGAGAACTTCGGTTCTCCGCAGGATGACGTGCATTCTTTCGCCATCAGCTGCCTCATCTTCCTGGTAGCATTTGTAGGCACAAAAAAATATAAGCTGAACCCGATAGGAATGATTGTGGCCTGCGGAATGGCCGGACTCGTGCTGTATTGAGACGATTCACGAAAACCGGTTATAAGGTTAACAAAACTATCATAATTTCTTCCCGAAAACGCCGTTCCGCCTTCACTCTGCCTTCGCTTTACCTTCGTTTCTAGGAATCGAAATAAAATGAGGCCCGATTTTTAACGCATCGACCCGATTATCGGGCATTAATTGGCGGTCTGGGGCGTGCGTTATACCGATATTATCGCGCAGTGCATTCTTCGGACAGGCTTGGCTCTCGCGTATTTCCTTCGTGCCGCCTGCCCTTACGGGCAAGAAGGCCGGAGGGAACAGAAAGGGCTTGGCAGCCGCCGTCTCCTAGAGTTTGATTTTTTTTCCTACGGATTTCGACTCATTGTGCAGACGGTCAAGGGCGGTCACCACGTAGCGATACTTCGTCTTTCCGTCTTCATAAGGAAGCTTATAGAAATTATCACGCGTGATGGCTACGATGTGTGAAGGGTCGTCCATATCCACTGCCTCTTTGGCGCCGAAGCGATAGACCACGTATCGGACGGCGCGGTTCATTTCTTCTTCGTACTTGGGAGCTGTCCAGAAGAGGATGTAGCCGTCTTCCGTCCACACCGGTTTCAGCCTGCGTACCTTTGCCGGAGCTTCGTTGTCCATAAAATCGAAAACGGGAGGCAATGCCGGATATTTATGATATTCGGCAATCAAGGCATCGCGATACTTGCCGACATTCTCGATAACGGCGCTGGCAGGCCATTGGCAACTGCCGCCGATGGTTTGATAGGCGCGCTGCAGGGCCATCTTGCGGGGAAGTTGATTCATCGAGGGGTTCTTGGGATCGGCATTCTGCACAGTGTTCATCACGGACTGGCCGATAAACAAAGGGCGATTTTCCGTATTCTTGGCCCACCACTTCACCAAAGCCTCATAATCGGCAACTGGATGTCCTATATGCCAATAAATCTGAGGAATATTATAGTCTATCCAACCTTCGCGGGCCCACAACAACACATCCGCATAAAGATCATCGTAGTTTTGCAGGCCTTTGGTCTTACTACCAAGCGGGTCACTACTCTCGTTCCGGTAAATGCCAAACGGAGAAACCCCGAACTTCACCCACGGCTTGATTTCACGAATCGTCTCATGCAGTTTCTTAATCAGCACATTCACGTTGTTCCGGCGCCAGTCTCCCTTATTGCCGAATCCTCCGCCCAAACGTGCAAAACTTGCATCGTCGGGGAAGTCCTTTCCCTTAAGGGGATAAGGATAAAAATAATCGTCCATATGGATGGCATCCACATCATAGCGAGAAACGATGTCGCTCACCACCATGCAGATATGCCGGCGGCTCTCGGGCAGTGCCGGGTCGAAATACAACTGGTTTCCGTAAGCCACAAACCATTCCGGATGGATATTGTACACATGATTGGGGGCCAGCTCACTCTTCAAGGTCGTCTTTGCGCGATACGGATTAATCCATGCATGAAATTCCATGCCACGCTTATGGCATTCATCAATCATAAACTGCATAGGATCCCAATAGGGTTCGGGTGCTTTGCCCTGCACTCCGGTAAGGAAGCGGCTCCACGGTTCCAGCCTGGAGGCATACAGAGCATCCGCTTCGGGACGTACCTGGAAAATTATGGCGTTGATTCCCGCCTTCTGCAGGGAATTCAGCTGCCCTGTCAGATTCTGTTTCAGCTTTTCGGCAGGCATTCCGCGGAACTGTCCGTTAACCGACTGTATCCATGCCGCACGAAATTCACGTTTAGGATAGGCCCCCCTCGTCTGTACTTGAGCAAACACTCCGCCTGCCGTCAGCAGCGACAAAAGACATAGGCATAAAATGGATTTTATTCTCATACTTACGGTCAATAAATTTTCAATATCTTTTATATTTAAGAAGCGAAAATAATTCTTTTGCTCCAAGTATGCCGGCAGAGGCCGGAAAGTATAACAAATCTTAACCAAGGGCATCTTTCCTTCCCGGCAGCCCACTTTTTGCCTTGCCCGATTGTTACAATTCGGATAGCAAACATTATCTTTGCACTTTCTAAATCACCGAACCAACCTACAGATATGGCAGAAAATACATCAATCATCATAAAGGGAGCCCGTGTCAATAACCTTAAGAATATCGACGTAGAAATTCCCCGCAACAAACTCGTAGTCATCACCGGACTGTCCGGTTCCGGAAAATCCTCACTGGCTTTCGATACATTATACGCCGAGGGGCAACGCCGCTACGTGGAGAGCCTGAGCAGTTATGCCCGTCAGTTTCTGGGACGTATGAGCAAGCCCGAATGCGATTTCATCAAAGGAATTCCACCTGCCATTGCCATTGAACAGAAGGTAAGCAGCCGTAACCCGCGCTCCACCGTGGGCACCTCCACCGAAATATACGAATACCTGCGGCTGCTCTACGCACGTGTCGGGAAAACCTTCAGCCCGGTTGGCGGACAAGAAGTGAAGAAACACTCGGCCGAAGACATCGTGAAGTGCATGCTGGAATATCCGGAAGGAACCAGATATACCGTACTCGCCCCGATATTGCTACGCGAAGACCGCACGCTGCAACAACAACTGGAGATAGACATGAAGCAAGGTTTCACCCGCCTGGAAGTAAATGGTGAAATGATGCGCATCGACGAATACCAGCCGAAAACCGGAGATACCGTTTTTCTGCTGATTGACCGTATGACAGCCTCCTCGGAAAAGGATTCCGTCAGCCGCCTCACCGACTCGGCCGAAACAGCCATGTACGAGGGAGACGGCTCCTGCCTGCTGCGCTTCTACCGGCCCGACGGAGGTACCAGCCTCTATCGTTTCAGCACCAAATTCGAAGCAGACGGCATCGTCTTCGAAGAACCGAACGACCAGATGTTCTCCTTCAACTCTCCCATCGGCGCATGCCCCGTGTGCGAGGGATTCGGACGGGTCGTCGGCATCGACGAGCATCTCGTGATACCCGACCGTTCCTTGTCCGTCTACGACGGCGCTGTAGTATGCTGGCGAGGCGAAAAGATGGGCGAATGGAGGGATATGGTGATACACGGAGCCGAGAAAGCCGGATTCCCCATATTCACTCCCTATTACGAACTGACCGACGAGCAACGCCGAATGCTGTGGGAAGGGACACCCTACTTTGAGGGCATCAACGCCTTCTTCAAGATGGTACAGGAAAACCAGTACAAGATACAATATCGCGTGATGCTGGCACGATATCGCGGAAAGACGCTCTGCCCCAAATGCCACGGCACCCGCCTGAAACCCGAAGCGAACTACGTACGCGTGGGAGGACGCAACATCTCTGAACTGGTAGATTTGCCCATCACCGAGCTGAAGCTCTTCTTCGACAACCTGAAGCTGGACTCGCATGACACCGACATAGCCCGACGCATCCTGACAGAAATCAACAGCCGCATACGCTTCTTATTGGATGTCGGTCTGGGATACCTCACGCTGAACCGCCTCAGCAACTCGCTCTCCGGCGGCGAAAGCCAGCGAATCAACCTCGCTACCTCGCTGGGCAGCAGCCTGGTGGGCAGCCTGTATATTCTTGACGAGCCGAGCATCGGCTTGCATAGCCGCGACACGGACAAACTGATACACGTGCTCCGCCAGCTGCAACAGTTGGGCAATACGGTAGTGGTAGTGGAACACGATGAAGAGATTATCCGTGCTGCCGACTATATCATCGACATCGGCCCCCGGGCAGGCCGCTTGGGAGGAGAAATCGTCTACCAAGGAGACATGAAAGACCTTCGGAAAGACAGCGACAGCTATACCGTGCGCTATCTGCTGGGAGAAGAAACAATCCCCCTGCCGGAACACCGTCGACCATGGAACAACTACATAGAGATAAAAGGTGCCCGCGAAAACAATCTGAAGGGCGTAGAGGCACGCTTCCCGCTGAACGTAATGACCGTAGTCACCGGAGTCAGCGGTTCGGGCAAGAGCACGCTGGTACGCGACATCTTCTACCGCGCCCTGAAACGAGAGTTGGATGAATGCAGCGAACGCCCGGGCGAGTTCACCTCCATCGGAGGAGATTTGCAGAACCTGCGCAATGTAGAGTTTGTTGACCAGAATCCTATCGGGAAGTCATCGCGAAGCAATCCCGTGACCTACATCAAGGCCTACGACGAAATCCGTAAACTATGGGCAGACCAGCCACTTGCCAAGCAGATGGGATACAGTGCCGGACACTTCAGCTTCAACAGCGAAGGCGGCCGTTGCGAGGAATGCAAGGGTGAGGGCACCATCACAGTGGAAATGCAATTCATGGCAGACCTTGTACTGGAATGCGAATCCTGCCATGGCAAACGCTTCAAGGCGGACACTTTGGAAGTGAAGTTCCACGACATGAATATCTACGACGTATTGGAGATGACCGTAAACCAAGCCGTCGAATTCTTTACGCAACACGGACAGAAAAAGATTGTAAAGAAACTGCAACCCCTGCAGGATGTAGGGTTGGGATATATCAAACTGGGGCAGGCCTCCTCCACCCTCTCCGGTGGAGAGAACCAGCGCGTGAAGCTCGCTTTCTACCTCAGCCAGGAGAAAGCGGACCCGACCATGTTCATCTTCGATGAACCGACCACCGGACTACACTTCCACGACATCAAGAAGTTGCTCGAGGCATTCGACGCCTTGATACGCCGCGGACACAGCATTGTCATCATCGAGCACAACCTGGATGTGGTGAAGTGCGCAGACCACGTGATAGACCTTGGACCCGAAGGAGGAGACAAAGGAGGAAACATCGTAGCTACCGGTACACCGGAGGAGGTGGCGAAGTGTACAGCAAGTTATACGGGACAATTCTTGCAAGAGAAATTGCACCCCTCGCTTCCTTAAATAGAACACAGAGGCACAGAGACACAGAGATATTAAATTCAAGGAAAAAGAATAAAACTCCGTGCCTCCGTGTCTTTGTCTTAATCAGCAGGATTTAACATGTTAAGAATTTCCTTTACCTACTCACACTACACACTGACAACCTATTAACTATAAAAATAGAAATTACATAAAACCACATATAGCATATTTACTCTATAAAAACACTCACAAATAACTCTGTATTACGACAAATCCACACAGCCTAGCTAAAATATCTATACATTATACATAAAAGCAAACTTTTTAAGCCGATTAATCAGAATTTGCAGAAGCAATAGATAACAAACAACGGTGCCTTCCATTGAAAGTACCTCATAAAAACCATGTGGGAAATGGCAATATATATCAAATTTAAAAAGGCTGAATAATCAAGCTTTTGCAGCAATCTTTATACCAAAAGCACAATACGTCAGATATAAAACACAAGCTAATGTAACTATAGCTCCACCAATGACACCTACAGTACCAATAGCAAAGCCTATAACCGGGGCAACAACTCCACCACCAGCGACCGCCGTTATCATCAGACCGGAAATTTGATTCGCTTTCTCTGGACAAGCCTGCAAAGCCATTGAATAAATAATTAGGGTGTTCAGTTCTATGTTCCAAAATTAACTCGCATTATTGAGTGTTCTGGAACGCAGAGCCACCCGATTCGGAGATAGATTCTCCTTGGCCCAGAGATCTATGTCCTTAAGTTTA